>Ga0302283_1000723_pt1 | contig 27463 bp, 28 predicted proteins | sample III_Fen_E1_4_FD_198770 | JGI IMG/M metagenome (GOLD analysis project Ga0302283, IMG submission 198770) | Peat permafrost microbial communities from Stordalen Mire near Abisko, Sweden - III_Fen_E1_4 | ecosystem: Environmental > Terrestrial > Soil > Wetlands > Permafrost | place: Sweden: Abisko... | reverse complement strand
GAGGAGGTCCTGGTCGACGCCCATCGTCGACTGGAGGAGGTGCTCCCCGGTTCGGGGCCGTTGGCCGAGCGACTGGTGGCCTGGCGCGAGTCCCATGCCGTGCCGGTCGAACGGCTCGGTCCGGCCGTGCAGTCGCTGGCCGAGGACCTGCGGGCGCGGACCGACGAGCTCTTCGGGCTGCCCGACGGCGAGCACGTCGAGTTCGAGCTGGTGTCGAACGAGCCGTGGGCCGGGTTCAACTACTACCTGGGAGACCTCCAGAGCCGGGTGGCCATCAACACCGACCTTCCGGTGCTGTCCACCGGCCTCGCCCACCTGGTGGCCCACGAGGCCTATCCCGGCCACCACACCGAGCACACCCGCAAGGAAGTGGGCCTGGTCCGCCGGCGCCACTGGTGGGAGGAGTCGATCTTCCTCGTCGGCACCCCGCAGTGCCTGCTGGCGGAGGGTCTGGCCGACCTGGGGCTGGAGGTGGCCTGGGGCCGGCATCCCGAGGCGACCGTCGCGGCCCACCTCCACCCGTTGGGCATCCGCTACGACACCGACGTGGTGGCCGCGGTGGCCGACGCCGGTGAGGCACTGGGCGCGGTGCGCACCAACGCGGCCTTCCGCCTCCACGAGGACGGGGCCGATCCCGACACCGTGATTGACGAGGTTGCCCGTTGGGGTCTGATGGAACGTGGCCGGGCGGCCAAGGCGGTCGAGTTCCTCACCCATCCGACCTGGCGGGCGTACCTCACCTGCTACGTGGAGGGGTTCCCCCTGTGCCGTGCCTTCGTGGGCGGGGACCCGGCCCGGTTCGACCGGCTCCTGTCCGAGCAGCTGACCCCTGGTGACCTGAGCGACCAGATCGCGCGGGACGCCGCCGCCGGACCCGCCTCCGACTGAGCGCGCCGCCGCGGCCCTGTTCCTCCCGGACCCACGGCACCGGACCGGCCCATCGACCAGGGACTCCCGTTTTGGCCCCGACCGGTCGGGGCCCTACGATCGTGGCCATGTCCGAACGCTCCCGTTACCTTCCGCGCCGCTCCTGCATGTCCTCCCCGGGGTCCAACGAACGCTTCCTGGCCAAGGCCCCGACCGTGTCCGCCGACATGAGCTTCCTCGACCTCGAGGACTCGGTGGCGCCGCTGGAGAAGGAGGCCGCCCGGGCAAAGGTGGCCGAGGCCATCCGCACCCTGCCGTGGGACGACCGGGTCCTGTGCGTCCGGATCAACGCCTGGGACACCGAGTGGACCTACGGCGACGTCATCGAGGTCGTGTCGAACGCCGGTGAGCGCCTCGACGAGCTGATGCTCCCGAAGGTCCAGTCGGCGGCCGAGGTGGTCGCCCTCGACCTGCTCCTCACCCAGGTGGAGAAGAAGTGCGGACTGCCTGTCGGCCACATCGGCATCGAGGCCCAGATCGAGACCACCCGGGGCCTGATCAACGTCGAGGAGATCTGCGCCGCCTCGCCCCGTCTCGAGACCATCATCTTCGGCCCGGCCGACTTCGCGGCGTCGATGGAGATGCCTGTGCTGACGGGCGGCGTGGCCATCCCCGAGTACCCGGGGGACCACTTCAACTACGTCTTCTCGAAGATCCTGATGGCCGGTCGGGCCAACGGCCTCCAGGTGATCGACGGGCCCTTCCTGAAGATCCGGGAGCTCGACAGCCTGCGCGAGTTCGCCCAGAGGACCCGGGTGCTCGGATACGACGGCAAGTGGGCGCTCACGCCGGACCAGGTGGGCGTCCTCAACGAGGTGTACTCGCCGACCCAGGAGCAGTTCGACAAGGCGTGGGACATCCTCGACGCGTACCGTACGGCCACCGAGGACGACCGCACCGGTGCCGTGATGTTCGGGGACGAGATGATCGACGAGGCGTCCCGCAAGATGGCCACCAAGTTCGTGACCCGCGGGGAGCGGGCCGGGCTCAGCCGCTCGGCCGACTGACGGCACCACGCGCCGCACGCCGGCCGGCCGGGCCGGGGTACGGGGAGCGGATCCCGTCGAGCACGGTGCGGACCAACCGGTCGGCCAGGTCGGCGGTCAGCGGCTCGTGGCCCATGGTGAGCCGGTAGTAGAGCGGGGCGTACAGCTGGTCGAGGACCACCGCGATGTCGGTGTCCTCCCGGATCTCCCCGCGGTCGATGGCCCGGCGCAGGACCTCGGCGGACGCGTCGCGGCGGGGCTGCAGCCAGTTCGAGCGCAGGGTGTCGGCCAGCACCGGGTCGGACTGGGCCCGACCGATGAGCTCGGCCATGATCGAACCGGCCCGACCGCGGAACGCCTTGATCAGCATGCGGATCTGCTCGGTCAGGTCGGTGGCCAGGCTGCCGGTGTCCGGAAACGAGCTGGTCTGTCGGTAGCGGTGGAAGTAGGCGTCGACCGCCACCGATCCGCGGGACGGCCACCACTTGTAGATGGTCACCTTGCTGACACCGGCCCGGGCGGCGACGGCCTCGATGGTGGCGGCCGACAGTCCGCCTTCCACCAGCAGATCGGCGGCTGCATCCAGGACGGCCAGTCGGGCCCGCTCGCTCCGGGGCCGACCCGGGCGGGCGGGCGCCGCCGCCGGGTCCCTGTGCAGGGGGTCCTGGTGCAGAGGGGCCCCGTCCGGAGAGGGACCGTCGAGCGAGGCACCGTCCGCAGTGGCACTGTCCGAGGATCCGGTGTCCGGCGAGGCGGTCTCCACGGAGGCAGTGTAGATCATGAACGTGCCGTACAGGAATACCGATAGTGTACGAGGTGTTCAGTATCCCGAGGTGTTCCGTGACCCGTGACCCGCACCACCGGTGCGACCGACGAGGGAGAAGTGGATGACCGACGTGACGACGGGAGGTGGCGACAGGGGAGCCGTCCGGCACGTGGGCTCCGGCATGCCGCCTTCCCTGGTGATCGTGTTCGCCACCGCCTGCGGGCTGTCGGCGGCCAACCTCTACTACGCCCAACCGATCCTGTACGAGATCACCCGCTCGTTCTCCACGAGCGAGACCACCGCCGGGCTGGTCGTGACGTTCTCCCAGATCGGGTACGCGCTGGGCCTGGCGCTGCTCGTGCCCCTTGGGGACATCCTCACCCGGCGCAAGTTCCTCCCCGCCGTCCTGGTGGTAACCGCCGCAGGCCTCGTGGCTTCCGCGTTGGCGCCGTCCATCGGGGTGCTGGTGGCGGTGGCGCTCGTCGTCGGTGCCGGGTCGACCGTGGCCCAGATGCTGGTGCCCATGGCTGCGTCCCTGGCCGACGAGGCGACCCGGGGCCGGGTGATCGGCCAGGTGATGAGCGGCCTCCTCCTCGGGATCCTGCTGGCCAGGACCGTGTCCGGGCTGGTCGCCGGGGTCACCAGCTGGCGGGCGGTCTACGTGATGGCGGCGGCGGTGACCCTGGTGATGGCCGTGGTCCTCCGCCGGATGGTTCCCGGGGAGTCGGTACGCCCGTCGATCCGCTACGGCGCCCTGCTCGGGTCGACCGTGCATCTGTTCCGCGCCGAGCCGCTCCTGCGCCGTCGGATCGTGTTCGGTGCACTCGGGTTCGCCGCATTCAGCGCCTTCTGGACGACCATGGCGTTCGTCCTCTCGGGATCCCCCTATCACTACAGCGTGACCACCATCGGGCTCTTCGGCCTGGTCGGTGCGGCCGGCGCGCTGTGCGCCAACATCGCCGGACGGTGGGCCGACCGCGGTCTCACCCGGGCGACCACCCTGGCCTTCGCCGTGCTGACGGGTGCCTCGTTCGTTCCGCTGTGGCTCGGTCGCAGCGATCTGGCCATGATGATCATCGGCGTCCTCGTCCTCGACGTCGGCGTCCAGGGGTTGCAGGTGACCAACCAGTCGATCATCTACCGTCTGGCGCCCGACGCCCGCAGCCGGATCAACTCGGCGTACATGGTCTGCTACTTCGTGGGCGGCGCCCTGGGATCTGCCGCAGCCAGCTGGCTCTACGGCAGCCACCGGTGGGCCGGGGTGTGCCTCCTCGGCGCCGGGATCGGGATCGCGGCCACGGCGCTCGCTGTACTCGATGCCACCGGCCACCCGGCGCGCCGGGCCGGTGCGGCCGACGCCGCCACCACGCCCTGATCCGTCACCCGGCGGTCCACTCCGGTGCGGACGACCCGAGGTCCCCGGCCGGAACCGACCACCACAACGGCGCGCCGTCCACCGTCAGGGGAGGGGGGAGCCGGCGGGCGTCGCCCCACGCCGTCCGTTCCACCGGTGCGTCCGGTGACGGGGGAGCCGGGTCGATGCCGGAGGCGTCCAGCTGGCCGACCGGCCCGGCGTCGACCAGCAGCCGGGCCACGCGGGCCAGGGACGTGCGCCAGCGGGAGCCGGAACCGTCGGTGTGCCGCCGGGTCAGCCCGGTGAGCGCGCCTGCGGCCAGCAGGTAGCCGGTGGCCTGGTCGAGCGCCTGCACCGGCAGCGGCACCGGTCGGTCCGACCCGGCGGCGACCCTACCGGCCTCGGCGATCCCCGAGCTCATCTGCACCAGGCTGTCGAACCCCCGGCGCGTCGACCACGGCCCGGACCAGCCGTAGGCGTCGAGGCTGACGTCGACCAGGCCGGGCCGGACCTCGGCCCGCAGCTCTGCACCGAGACCGAGGCCGTCGAGGGCGTCCGACCGGTACCCGTGGACCAGGACATCGGCCCCGGACAGCAGCTCCAGGAAGCGGTCGCGACCCTCCGGCACGCCCAGATCGAGCCGGGTGCACCGCTTGCCCAGGGTGACCTCGGGAACGACACCGGGCTCGCCCCACCCCGGGGGGTCGATGCGCAGGACGTCGGCACCCCAGCCGGCCAGCAGGCGGGTGGCGACCGGCCCGGCCAGCACCCGGGTCAGGTCGAGGACCCGCACGCCGTCGAGCGGGCGGTCGCGGCGCACCGCGCCCGTCCGACCGGCGGAGGCGTCCGAGGTGCGGTCGATGTGTACCAGCGGCTCGGCGGCCACGGCGATCCCCTGGGGGTGCCGGTCCCATCCGACGGCGGAGCGCAGCACGGCCGCGGCGCCACCGGCCCCCAGCACGGCCGTCTCGAGGTCGTCGCCCGGCCACGTGGCCACGGCACCGGCCACGGCGTCGCGGTCGGCGGGGACACCCAGGACCTCCAGGGCCGCTTCCCGGTGGTGGGGGGCGTTGGTGTGGAGCTTGATCCAGCCGTCGGCCGTGGCGTAGTCGCCGGCCACCGCGTCCCACGCCGCCGGGAGCTGCCAGCCCTCCGGCCGGATCGAGAATCCGAACCACGCCGACGCCTGGTCACGGTCGACGACCACTGCCGGAGCCTCGCCGCCGCCCAGTGCCACCAGCCGGGCCAGGGCGGCCCCGGCGGCACCCACCGAGGCCTGGGCCAGGTCGCTCACCGCGAACACCGACGGGAGCGAGCCGCCACCGGGCAGCGAGATCCGGTCGGCCGCCCCGGGGATCCCGAGCGAATCGAGCAGCTGCTGCAACATGACGTGTCCCGGTCCGGCCATCCCCCCATCGTGGGGCCACCCACCAGGTGCGTCAACCGGGTCGGGACGACGTCAGAGGTACATCAGGGGTAAAGACACGGCACGGGAGTGTCGATAGTCGGGGAATGGAATCGACCGTCCACTTCGATACCGACGACCCCGAATTCAGCCGGGGCTTCGAGATCGGCATCCTCTGGGAGCGCCTGAGCTCCGACGGGGCCTGCCACATGGCGGTCAGCGCCGCCAACGCCGAGATGGTCCTCCGGGTGGCCAAGGCGTTCGACTGCGTGTTCAGCGGCCACGAGCTGGCCGACGACATGATCTCGGTGGAGCTCACCCGGGTCAGCACCGACTCGTAACCGGCGGCGCCAGCCGGAACCCCCCGATCGGCGGCCTTGCCAGGACCGGCCGTACGTCGTAACCTACAACCAAATGGTTGCAGGAACTCGGAACGAGGAGCGGGAGGATCGGCTCTTCCACGCTCTGGCCGACGCCACCCGTCGGGACATCGTCACCCGCACCATGCGCGCCGAGCACTCGATCACCGACCTGGCCCGCGACTATCCGATGAGCTTCGCCGCCGTCCAGAAGCACATCGCCGTCCTCGAGCGGGCCGAGCTGGTGACGAAGCAGCGCCGAGGGCGTGAGCAGCTCGTCCGCGGGAACATCGAGACCGTCCGGCGCACCCACGCGCTGCTCGATGCCTTCGAGGCGTCGTGGCGCGACCGTCTCGGCCGCTTCGCACAGGTCCTCGCCGCCGACACCGACGGCCGCACCGAGCCCTCCGACGCACCCACCGAGGCAAGGAGCACGTGATGACCGTGACCCGAAGCACCCGGGACGCCGACGCCCGCACACTGACCGTCACCGCGGAGTTCGACGCCCCACCCGCCCGGGTCTGGAACCTGTGGGCCGACCCGCGCCTCCTCGAACGGTGGTGGGGTCCACCGACGTGGCCGGCCACCTTCACCGAGCACGACCTCCGTCCCGGCGGGCGCTCCCGCTATGTCATGCACGGTCCGGACGGGGGCACGTCACCCGGATGGTGGCGGACGGTGTCCGTCGACCCCCCGCACCAATTCGCGTTCGAGAACGGTTTCGCCGGACCCACCGGCGAGCCCGACCCCACCATGCCGGTCATGATGATCCGACTGGCCATCGAGGAGCGTGCCGGCAGCGGCACCCGGATGACCGTGGTGATCGCCTTCTCCTCGTCGGCCGACATGGAGCAGGTCCTCACCATGGGCATGGAGGAGGGGATGTCGGCCGCCATGGGCCAGATGGACATGGTGCTCTGAGGCGACGGGAGCCGTCGTGGCGTCTCGGCGCTGCGGTCCGGATCGCGGGTCAGGACGCCCGCACCGTCGGCCAGCCTGCGACCCGGGCGCGGTTGGCCCGGGCCGATCGTCGCATCGTCCGGATGGTCGAGAGCTGGGCCGCCACCGAGGAGGGGCCGGCGGCCAGGGATCCCCGGCGGTCGTGCACGGTGAGACGTCCGCCCCGGTCGTCGCTGGGCGCCGGCTCGGGTGTCACGGGGTCGAATCCGATCACGACCCGCCCCGAGTACCAGGGGAACAGGCACTCGTGGAACGGGATGCCGAGGAAGTGTTCCGTCGGTGGGAACTTGGCGATCTCGACCTCGCGGATGTTGGCGTTGAACCAGGCCGGAGTGGGGTCGACCGCGACGGCGGCCGTCGTCGCCACCGACCACCGGCCGGCGAGGAGCGCCACCCGGGGGTTGCGCCGGACGGCGGCGGCCTTGGTCACGTAGGCCAGGGTCGAGGTGACCACGATCCGTCCGTCGACCACGAAAGGGGTAACCGGCACCGCGTTCGGCGTCCCGTCGCCCCGGACGTAGGCGAACACGCCGATCGGCGCCCGCCCGAACGGGGCGAGCGGTCCGGGCGCGTCCGGTGGCGCCACGGGTTCGGTCAGCCGCCGGCCAGCAGGCGGCGGGCGATGACCTTCAGGCAGAGGGTCTCGTCGGCACCCTCGAAGATCGACAGCACCCGGGCGTCCACGAAGTAGCGACTCACCGGGTACTCCTCGGCGTAGCCCATGCCCCCATGGATCTGGAGCGCCTCGCGGGTGACCCATTCGGCGGTCCGGCACACGTAGGCCTTGATCATCGAGGCCTCGAGGACGCCCTCGCCCTTCGACATGAGCCCGGCGACCTCGTAGGCGAACTGGCGAGACGCCTGGATCAGGACGGCCATCCGGGCCAGCTTCACCTTGGTCAGCTCGTAGTCGGCGATGGGGGAGCCGAAGACGACACGGTTGTTGGCGTACTCGACGGCGGCCTCGTAGGCGGCCTGCATCAGCCCGACGGCCCGGGCCGCGGTCTGCAGGCGCCCGTTCTCGAAGCCCTGCATCTGGAGGTAGAAGCCCTTGCCCAGTCCGTCGTCGCCGCCGATGAGATTGGCGTCGGGCACGAACCAGTTCTCGAGGGAGACCTCGTAGGAGTGCATGCCGCGGTAGCCGAGGGTGTCGATGGCCCGACCCTCCATCTTGCCGGCCGAGTCGGCCGGACGGCCGGCCTCCCCCGGGGCCTGGGTGAAGGTGAACCCGTGGCCGTCGGCCGGCGGCTTCTCCACCAGGAAGATCGACAGGCCTTTGTGGCCCTTCGCCCGGTCGGGATCGGTACGGGCCAGCAGCAGCAGGACGTTCGCCCGAGCGGCGAACGTGCACCACGTCTTCACGCCGTTGAGGGTCCAACCGCCGTCGACCTTGGTGGCCGGGAGCATCACGCCGGCGACGTCGGAACCGAAGTCGGGCTCGGTGACGGCCACCGCCCCGAGGACCTCGGCCGTGGCCAGCTTCGGCAGCCACCGCTGCTTCTGCTCCTCGGTGCCGCCCTTGACGATCGCCCGGGTGAGGATCTCGGGGCGCGTGATCAGCGAGCCGCCGGCGCCCAGGGAACCCCAGGTCAGCTCCTCGGTGGCGACGACCATGCTGAGGTAGTCGGCGTCGCCCTCGGCGGCGAACCCGCCGTACTCCTCGGGGACCGACATGCCGAAGCCGCCCATCTCGGCCATCCCCTCGATGATCTCCTCGGGGATGTCGGTGTTGGCCCGGTGGATGTGCTCGGCCCGGGGCCGGATCTGCTCGGCGGCGAACCGGTGGAAGGTGTCGCGGACCAGCTCGAAGTCGGGGTCGAGGTGGCGTTCGCCCTGGGTCTCGGCCAGGGACGCCAGATAGGCGGGGTCCCGGTAGGTGGCGACGAACCCCTCGGCCGGACCCATCCAGTCGGTGCCCACGCCCCACTCGGCGGAGCGTCCCACGATGCGCCCGGCCAACTCGGCGAGGGCGTCGGCCACGAAGGCGCAGGCGATGCGGGCCTCGGTGTCCCCGTGGCCGCCGTAGGCCAGGACCGATTCGGCCGTGCGCACGGCGGCGGCGGCATGGGAGACGTCGTAGGCCAGGACCTGGGCCTTGTCGGGTCCTCCGGCGGAGGCCAGGGCGGCGATGCCGGCGGCGACGACGGACTTGGCCACGGCGGTGGCGTCCGCGGCGGCGAGGAGGTCGGGTGCGGGGATGGCGTCGGTGGTCACCCCGCAAGAGTAATGGCCCGTCCGCGGTCCCGGACGCCTGCGACCGTGACCCCCGCGGTCAGACGACCGGGACCTGGGCCACCACGGTGACCAGGGGAGGGAGCACGACCGGGTCGTCACCGGGGTCGACTCCGGTGAGGAATTCGAGGTAGTCGGCCACCGGCCCCGGACCGGCCCCCGCCGGGGCTTCGGCCCAGGCGTCGACGATGTCCAGGCCGGCCCGGCGGGCCAGTGCGGGGAGCAGGGCCCCGATGTCGGGATGGCGGGCGTCGGGCATGGAGAAGGCCACCCCGTCCACCCGCCCGGCCGACGTGATGGGCTCCTGGGCGACGACCCACCCCCCGGGGCGTGTGGCGGACGCCATCCGGCGCAGGACCACGGCGGGGTCGACCACGTGGAGGAGGAGGAACCGGCAGAAGGCGAGATCGACGGGCTCGGGGAGGCGCAGGTCCTCTCCCGCCTGGGTGATGGCCAGGACCTGGCTGTGGGCCGCGGCCGCCGAGGCGACCTCGTCCCGGGCCTGGGGGTCGCTGTCGACGGCGTAGACGCGCCCGTCACGCCCCACGATCTCGGCCAGCGCCACCGTGACGTCGCCGCCGCCGGCGCCCACGTCGACGCAGGTCCATCCCGGTCCGATACCCAACCGGTCGAGCGCGGTGGCCAGGGGCCTCCGGTAGACGTCGTCCCGCAACCCGCGCAGCTCCATGGCGCAACGATACCGGTGCATCCCCGGCGCCGAGATGGTGCGGGGCCCGGTCACCGCGGAGCGGGCCACCGTGGCGTCGGCCACCCGTGGAGCCGGTAGCCTCCCTAGCCGTGAGGGTAACGATGATGTTGTGCGACGCCGCCCAGGTAGCCGAAGGGAAGCTCTACATACTCGGGGGCGGCTGGAGCGTCACCGGTCCCGAACCCGTCCCCACCGCCGTCGCGCTGAAGATCGACGTGGACTGGCACGAGACCGGCGAGCCCCACCACCTGGTGCTCTACCTGGAGGACGCCGACGGGCGGCCGTTCATGGTGCCCACGCCCGACGGCGAGTTCCCGCTTGAGGCGCGCAGCGAGTTCATGGTCCAGCGTCCGACCGACGTGCCCGAGGGCTCCCCGGTCGACCTGGCCATGGCCGTGCCGCTGGGACCGCTGCCGTTCGCCCCCGGGACCCGCTACACCTGGCGGCTGGCCATCGACGGCGACAGCCACCCGGACTGGGTGCTGACCTTCTCCACCCGCCCCGCCCCGCCGGCGGACTGAACCGGCCCGACCCGGCCGGCGGCTGGACGGCCGGCCCCGGAGCGGACGACACTGACGGTCATGACCACGTATGACCGTCCCTTCGGCCGCTACTTCGAGGACTTCGTCCCCGGCGACGTCTACCGGCACTGGCCGGGCAAGACCATCACCGAGGCCGACGACCACCTCTTCTGCATGATCACCATGAACCACCACCCGCTCCACACCAACGCGTGGTTCGCCGAGAACGAGACGGTCCAGAAGAAGAACGTGGTGGTCGGCAACCTCGTGTACTCCCTCACCCTCGGCATGAGCGTCCCCGACGTCAGCGGGGCCGCCATCGCCAACCTCGAGGTCGAGTCCCTCCTCCACCGGGCACCCACCTTCCACGGCGACACCATCTACGCGGAGACCAAGGTCATCGCCAAGACCGAGTCGAAGTCCCGGGACGACCGCGGTGTCGTCACCGTCGAGACGAAGGCGTTCAACCAGCACGGCGAGGAGGTGTGCTTCTTCCGTCGCAAGGTCATGGTGTGGAAGGAGGCCTTCGCCCCGCCGCGTCGTCGCCCCTACGGGGACGACGTCTGGGGTTGAGCACACGACGCTCCCGGTGACCGACGGGCGGCCGGCGCCCGCCGCCGACCGGCAGCCGAGGTCGCCGCGTCAGGTGCGGGAGCTCGGGGCCGCCATCGAGGCCTGGGGATCGGCCGGCGGGGCGTCCCGTCGACCGGACCTTCCCTGGCGGGACACGCGGGATCCGTGGGCGGTGCTGGTCAGCGAGACGCTGGCCCAGCAGACCCAGCTGTCCCGGGTGGTCCCCGCATACCACCGGTTCCTCACCGCGTTCCCGACACCCGACGCCTGCGCGGCTGCGCCCCTGGGCGACGTCCTGCGGGCCTGGGAGGGGATGGGGTACAACCGGCGGGCCAAGCACCTCCACGCCGCGGCCCGAGCCGTCGTCGACCGCCACGGGGGTTCCGTGCCCGACGACCTCGGCCAGCTGCTCGCGCTGCCCGGGGTCGGTCCGTACACCGCCCGGGCGGTGCTGGCCTTCGCATTCGAGCGTGACGTCGGGGTGGTGGACACCAACGCCGGCCGGGTCATCGCCCGGTCCGTCGCCGGACGGCCGGTCAGGCCCGGCGAGGCCCAGGCGTTGGTCGACACCATGGTCCCGCCGGGGGCCGGCTGGTCGTTCGGCCAGGCCCTGCTCGACCTGGGTGCCACGGTGTGCACCTCCCGTGATCCCCGGTGTGCGGCGTGCCCCGTCCGGCGCAGGTGCCGATGGGCGGCGTCGGGACGTGTCTTGCCCGATCCGGCCCGCGGCTCCGCCGGGGTGTCGGTCGCCCAGACGCGGTTCGCCGGCTCGGACCGCCAGGGGCGGGGACGACTGGTGGACGCGATGCGGGCGGCGCCGGTGGCGGCCGGGGACGTGGCGGAAGCGGCCGGATGGCCCGACGACCCGGTCCGCGCCCACCGGGTGGCCGAGGGACTGGTGGACGAGGGTCTCGCCGTCCGGGACGCCTCCGGTGGCCTGCGGCTCCCCTGACACTGCCCGCCCACCGGGCCGTGCGGCGCTGAGTACGCTCGGTGGATCCGCCGACCGGGCGGGCTGCCGGGCCGGGCCCCGGGACGTGCAGGGGGAGGTCGCCGTGCGACGCAGGACGAACCGGGTGGGCGCGCTGTGCGCGGTGGCGGCGGTGGTGCTGTCGGCGTGCGGAAGCTCGTCCTCGTCGTCGTCGACGACGACCGTCCCCGGCAACCCGACGGCGCTCGGTGCCCCCGCGTCGGTCCCCGAGTCGGTCCTCACCATCCCGGCACCGGCGGTGCCGGGAACGCCGGCCCGGTACGACCAGGTGCAGGTACGCACGTTCGGGAGTCCCTCGGCCAAGCACGTCCTGGTGCTGGTCCCCGGTACGAACGGTGGCGCCGGGGACTTCGACCTGGTGGCGCCCTACCTGGCCACCCATGTGCCCGATCTCCAGGTGTGGTCGGAGATGCGTCGGGAAGGCGCGCTGCAGGACGAGTCCGTGATCCAGTCGACCCTGGCCGGCAAGACGACATCCCAGCAGATGTTCGACTACTACCTGGGCTGGATCTCCGACCACTCGGTCACCAAGCACTACCAGCCGTTGGACAAGGCCCAGTACGCATTCGTCGCCGACTGGGGCATGGCCGTGGCCATGAACGACCTGCACGCCGTCATCATGAAGGCCGCCGACGGCGGACACCGGACGGTGACGCTCGGAGGGCACTCGCTCGGCGGCACCGAGGCCGCCGCCTACGGCGCCTGGGACTTCAGCGGCACGGCGGGCTACTCCACCATCAACGGCATCGTCTGCATCGACGGGTGCGCCGGCGCCCAGGGATCCTTCGGGACCCCGCTGACCCTGGGCTCGGCCCAGGCCGCGGTGGCCCAGCTGGCCGTCACCGGACCGTGGCTCGACCTGCTCGGGGTCGGGCTGCCCTGGGCCACCGGGGCCTTCAGCGAGGTCGGCGCCGTCACGGCCCTCAAGGATCCGACGGGCCCGGCCACCACGTTCGAGAACTTCCCGTTGCTGCCGGCGGCGTTCAAGCCACCGAAGCCGGTCACCAACGAGGCCCAGCTCGGGTACGCCTTCGACTACAAGACCTCACCCCCCGGCCTGAAGCTCATCCAGGTCCACTCGGGCAACGTGGCCACGACCGGTGACCCGGCGGGCTGGGTCGACACCGACATCACGCCAATCGGCAACGTCGTCGACACCTTCGCCCAGTCGCCGCTGGCGGCGTCCGAGTGGTATTACCCGGAGCGCCTCTCGATCGACGCCGGCGCGGCGGCCTCGCTCCAGCAGACCGACGTGGCCACGTACCTCGGCCTCCGGTTGCTCCACACGTCCCAGGTCGACGTGCCGCTGTACGCGTTCCAGACCTCGCTCGGCGGCCAGAACAACGCCGTGGCGGCCAGCGCCGCGGCCTACAAGGCGGAGTCGAGGATCCCCTCGGTCACCGTGGTGAGCCGGACCACCACCTACAGCCACCTCGACCCGCTGCTGGCCAGCTCGGGCCAGAACGCCTTCCTGCAGACGGTCGTCCCGTGGCTCGAGAAGGTCGACGGATAGTCCGGCCGCCGGGGGCCGGGCCGTGATGCGGTCGGAGCCGTACACGTCGGGCAAGCTGCTGGACGTCCACGTCCCCGATGGGCTGGATGTCCAGTCCCCCGACAGGAGGACCGACGTCCCGGTGGTGCTCGCCTGGCACGGCAGCGGGCCGGACGAACGGGACGCGCTGGCGCCCCTCGCCGGTGAGCTGGCCGCCCGCGGGGTGCTCGTCCTGGTCCCGGACTGGCAGTCGGACGACGTCGGCCCCGGGTGCGATCAGCTACTGGCGTCGGTGGCGTTCGCCCGGACCGAGGCCCGGGCCCTGGGCGCCGACCCCGAGCGCATCGTGCTCGCCGGCTGGTCGCTCGGCGCCAATGCGGCCGTCCACCTGGGGCTGCACCCGGGGGCCGTCGACGGATGGTCCCCGTCGGCCTTCGTCGGACTGGGCGGGTCCTACGCGGGGTCGCCCTTCGGCCCCGACCTCTTCGCCGGTTCCGCGGCGGCGCCCGGTCGCCGCATGCTGCTGATCCACGGTTCGGCCGACACCCTGGTGCCCGCAGCGCGGTCGGTCGAGGCCGCCGGCCGCCTCGTCGGACTGGGCTGGGCCGCCCGGCTCCGACGGGTCGGGACCGATCATGCCGGCGTCATCGGCACGGTCTACGACCGGGTGCGGCACCGGTGCGTCCCCACCGAAGACCCGATCCGGGCGGTGGTCAGGGGGGTGGTGGCGGACCTCGTGGCGGACGTGGCCTTCGGGTCGTCGCCACACCGGCGGTGAGCGGTGCCCCGGTGCCCCGGTGATCGGCGTGCGCCGTGCGCGGTGCGACGGACCGGCACGGGACGAGGACCCCCGCCCCGGTCCGTGCGGGTCGTTCAGTCGTCCAGGAACGCCAGGATGTGCCCGTTGACCTCGTCGGGGCGCTCGAGGTGGAGGAAGTGGCCGGCTCCTTCGACGACGACCATCGCCGACCCCGGGGAGAGGTGGTCCGTGACCGGCCCGATGATCTCGAGGCCCATGCATCCGTCTGTGGCGCCGTGCAGGTAGAGGGTGGGCTGGGGGGCGTCGGCCTCGCCGGCGGCCTGGGCCACGGCGGCCGCCGGGTCCTCCGGGGGCGCGCCGAGCATGGCCCGGTAGTAGCCGATGGCGGCCGACAGATTGGCCTCGTCGCCCAGTGACTCCTTCACCCGTGCCGCGTCCCACGCCCCGTCGTAGCCCGGGGACCAGTCGGCCCACAGCCGGTCGATGAAGGCGTGGTCGTCCATGGAAACGGCGAACTCGGCCAGCGGGGTCTGGAAGAAGAAGATGTACCAGCTGCGACGGAGCTGCTCGTAGGCGAAGAAGCCGAAGCCCATCGACCGGATCGGCGGCACCGCAAGGGTCACCACCTTGGCCCAGCGGTCCGGTTCGTGGGCGGCCGCCGGGTACGTCAGGATCGCCCCCCAGTCGTGGCCGATGATGACGGCGTCGGAGCCGCCGCCGAGGGCCTCGTGCAGGGCGCACGCGTCGAGCGCCAGGGTGCCGGTGTCGTAGGCGGCGTCGGCGGGGACCGACGTCGGTGCGTAGCCACGCAGGAACGGGGCGACCGCCCGGTAGCCGGCACCGGCCAGCTGGGGGAGCAGGTGGCGCCAGGTGTGGGCGGTGTCCGGGAAACCGTGGAGGCACAACGCCAGCGGCCCGTCCTCGGGGCCGGCGGACAGATAGCCGAACTCGAGGCCGTTCGCCGTGATGGTGCGGATCCCGTGGCTGGTCGGAGTGTCGTGGTCCATGGGCGGACGGTACCCCGTGAGTCGCACCTCTGCTGCGGCTAGCCTCTTCCTCCTGTGCGAATCACCTACTTCGGCGTCCGCGGCTCCTGCCCCACCTCGGCCGACCAGCAGCGGCGCTACGGGGGCAACACCTCCTGCGTGCTGGTCGAGGTGGACGGCGAGCCACCCCTGGTCCTCGACATGGGGACGGGCCTGCGCGCGCTCGGCCACCACCTCAACGCGCCGCTGATCGCCGCCGGCAAGCCGTTGCGGGCCAACGCGCTGCTCACCCACCTGCACTACGACCACGTCCTGGGCACCCCGTTCTTCCCCCCGATGCGCGACCCGGGCGCCCTGCTCGAGATCTACGGCCCGGTCCAGGCCGACGCCTCGCTGCAGGAGACGATGGCCGGCATGGTCAAGCCGCCGTTCTTCCCGGTGCACATGTCGGACTTCCGGGGGGAGCTCCGGTACCACGACCTCGGTCCCGACGACGAGTTCGATCTGGGCGGCATCGCCGTCAAGGTGCGGACCATCCCGCACATCGGCAACACCCTCGGCTTCCGCATCGAGGCGGACGGAGTGGCGATCGCCTACATGCCGGACCACCAGGCACCACTCGACCGCGCAGCGGTGGCCGAGTCGGTGCTCGACCTGTGCCACGACGCCGACCTGCTCATCCACGACGCCCAGTACACCGAGGACGAGTTCGTCGAGCTGTTCGACTGGGGGCACTCGACGCCGGCCTACGCCGTGCACGTGGCCACCCGTTCAGGGGTAAATCGGTTGGACATGTTCCATCACGACCCGGGACACACGGACCGGCAGATCGACTCGATGCTGCGCGCGGCCCGCAAGATCGCCCAGTCGATGGGCAAGGTGGAGGTGGCCGCGGCCAAGGAGGGAGTCTCCTTCGAGCTCCGGGGGACGTGAGCGTGGTCGACGACCGTTCCGGGGACCTGCCTGCCTTCGACGCCTCCGTCTTCAAGGACGCCATGAGCAGGTTCGCCACGGGGGTGGCCATCGTGTCCGGAATCGACGACGGCGAGCCGGTCGGGTTCACCTGCCAGAGCTTCGTGTCGTTGTCCATGGACCCGCCGTACGTCGCCGTCGCGCCGGCCCGTACCTCGACGAGTTGGCCCCGGATCGCCCGGGGGGGCAGCTTCTGCGTCAATGTCCTGGGCGAGGGCCAGGAAGCGCTGTGCCGGGGTTTCGCCGTGTCCGGCGGACCGAAGTTCGACGGGGTGGCCTGGCACCCCGCACCCGGCACCGGTGCGCCGGTCATCGTGGGCAGCCTGGCCTGGGTCGACTGCCGGGTGGAGCTGGTGCACGACGCCGGCGACCATGAGCTGATCCTGGGCCGCGTGCTCGACCTGGGTGTGGGCGAGGGCCTGCCCCTCCTGTACTTCCGCAGCCGGTTCACTAGGGTGTCGCACGACGATCGCACCACGGAGGGGTAGAAGCATGCCGAACATCATCGAGTCCGAGGTCATCCGGGACGTCATCGTCGTGGAGCCCGACGCCCATGGTGACGAGCGCGGCCGGTTCGTGGAGACGTACCGCCGGAGCTGGTTCCCACTGGGCCGCGAGATGATCCAGGGGAACCGGTCGACCAAGCAGGCGGGAGCCGTCGTGGGACTCCACTACCACCTGCACCAGTCGGACTACTGGTACGTGCTGGCGGGCACCGCCCGTGTCGTCCTGCACGACCTGCGCCAGGGGTCGCCGACCGACGGTGCCACACTCTCCCTCGACCTGTCCGGGGACCACGACCGCGGACTGTTCATCCCTCCCGGGGTGGCCCACGGGTTCGCGTCGCTCAGCGACCTCACGCTCTGGTACCTCGTCGACGGCTACTACAACCCCGAGGACGAGCTCGGCGTGGCCTGGGACGATCCGGCCATCGACGGCGACTGGGGCGTCACCGACCCGGTCATCTCGGACCGGGACCGGGCCAACCCCCTGCGTTCCGAGATCCCCGCCGGTCGCCAGCCCTACCTGGGGCTGCGCACCTGACCGACCCGGGACCCCAGCGGCCCGTCGTGGCCGGGGCACCGTCTGGAAGACTCCGGGGATGACCGCGGCCCCGTCTTCCACGTCCGCCACCCCCTCCGCCGCCCCGTCGGCCACCGGGCTGCTCGGGTCACCGGGCACGGGCGTGCTGGTCACCGGGGGAGGGTCCGGGATCGGGCGGGCGACCGCCGTGGCCCTGGCCGAGGTGGGCCGGCCGGTCGCCGTGTGGGACATCGACGGCGCCGGGGCGGAGGAGACCGCCGCCATGTGCCGGGCACTCGGGGTGGCTGCCCGGGCCGCCGTGGTCGACGTGGCCGACTCGGCGGGTATCCCGGCGGCGGTGTCCTCGGCTGCCGGGGCCCTGGGCTCGCTCGGCGGGTTCGTCCATGCCGCCGGCGTGTCCGGTGCCTCACTGGTCGACGACCTCGACGACGCCGTCTGGGACGACACCCTCAACGTCAACCTGCGGGCCGCCGCGGTCATCTGCCGCCACCTGCTGCCGCCCTTCCGTGACGCCGGGCCCGGCTCGTCGGTGGTGCTGATCTCGTCGATCGAAGGGTTCTTCGGGAGTTCGGTGCTGACCGCCTACTGCGCGTCGAAGGGCGGGGTGCTCGGCGTCATGCGTTCGCTGGCCCAGCGCTTCGCCTCCGAGGGGTTCCGTGTGAACGCCGTCTGCCCCGGGGCGGTGGCCACCCCCATGCTCGAGCCGGCGTTCGCCATCCCCGGGTTCCGTGAGCAGATCGAGGAGCGGACGCCGCTCCAGCGGATCTCGACCCCCGAGGAGATCGCCCGGCCGATCCGCTTCCTGCTGTCGTCGGAGGCCTCGTTCATCACCGGCGCCCACCTGACGGTGGACGGCGGGATGACGGCCGTGACGGCAATCTAAGGGCGCCACCAGGGACGACGCGTCCGTGCGGTGGCATCCCGGGCCCGTTCCGGCACGGTCCGCCCCGCGACCCCCTCCGGTTTCGGGGTTGAATAGACCGGATGTGGGCCGTGGCGTTCGTGCTTGTCGTGCTGGTGGTGGTGGCCGTGGCGGTCGCCCTCGTCCGGCGACCCCGGGGCGGCGACGTGCACTCGGTGGCCAACTACAACCACGCCCTGGGCACGTTGGAGCACCTGTCGGAGCGGATCGGCCCCCCGACGGTCCGCCCGATCGCCCGCCAGGTGGTCCCGGGGAACACGAGCGAGCGGGTGGTGCCCCCGGTGCCCGTGCGGGGGACGGACGAGTTCCCCGACCCCGACGCGCCCATCGTCTTCGACGACGCCCGTCCCCACGACAGGCCCCGGATCGGCGGGTCCGGGGACGTGTCCCCCTCGAACCGGAGCGACCGGGCCCAGCGGATGGCGCTCGACTCGATGAACCACCGGCGCCGGGGTGGGACCGGGATCGCCATCGCCGTGGTGGTGGTGGTGCTGTTCGGCGCGCTCGCCCTGCTCGGGAGCCACAAGCCGCGGACTGCGGCCCACGCTTCGTCGACCACGACCCGCACGACGGGCCGCGGGGGAGGAACCGTGGCGTCCACGACCAGGCCCCGTCCGACCCCGACGACCCGTCCGACCCCGACGACGCTGCCCACCCAATTCGTGGCGTCGACCACCTCGGCTGCAGGCACCTCGGCGGGATACTCCGTCCCCAACGCCTCGTTCCAGATCACGGCCACCGGGACCGGGGCGTGCTGGGTCCAGGTCGCCTCGGCGGCCACGGGGACCACGGTGTGGGCCGGGGAACTGTCGGCGGGCACCGTCCAGAACATCCAGGCGTCGGGGGTGACCACGGTGCAGTTCGGGACACCCACCCTCACGTTGGCCGTCGACACGATCCCGGTGGTGCTCCCGAGCCCGCTGCGCACGCCGTTCACGGCGACGTTCACGCCGTCCGCCGCCGCCCTGGCCGCCGCCGCTGCGGGACCGACGACCACGACGTCGACCACGGCAGGGTCGGCAACCGCCGGGTCGGCCACCGGAACGTCCTCGGCACCGACGTCGACCACCGCCGGCTGACCGGCGGTCAGGAGCCGGGAAGGTCGGGGTAGGACACGGGCGGGATGTCGGCCAGCCCGAGGGCATCGAGCATGAAGGCGTATACGAACGCCTCGTCCTTCCAGGCGTCGTAGCGACCCGACGGACCCCCGTGGCCGGCGCCCATCTCCGTCTTCAGCAGGACGCGGTTGGCGGGGTTGGCGGCGCGCAGCTTGGACACCCACTTGGCCGGCTCCCAGAAGCCCACCCGGGGGTCGGACAGGCCTCCGGTGGCCAGGATGTCCGGATACCGGACCGGTCGCCCATCGGCTCCGGTGGCGACGACGTTGTCGTAGGGGGTGTACGCCTTCATGACGGCGTAGATCCCGGGGTCCTCGACCGGGTTGCCCCACTCCTCCCACTCCAGCACCGTGAGCGGGAGGGTCTCGTCGAGCACCGTGGTGAGGCAGTCCACGAAGGGGACCTCGGCCACGATGGCCCGGAACAGCTCGGGGGCCAGGTTGGCCACGGCCCCCATGAGGAGGCCGCCGGCACTCCCTCCTCGCGCCACCAGTCGCTCCGGTGCGGTCCACCCGCCGTCGACCAGGTGGTGGGCGCACGCCACGAAGTCCGTGAACGTGTTGGGCTTCGCCGCGAACTTCCCCTCCTCGTACCACCGGCGCCCGAGTTCGCCGCCGCCCCGGACGTGGGCGATGGCGAAGACGAAGCCGCGGTCGAGGAGGCTCAGGCGGAGACTCGAGAACGTCGGGTCCATCGAGGCCTCGTAGGAGCCGTAGCCGTAGAGCAGGCAGGGCGCGCCGCCGGCCGGGGCACCCCCGCCCCCTGCTCCCGGCTCCGTCACCAGGTCGGGCCGGTAGACGAGCGAAATCGGCACCCGGGTCCCGTCCGGCGCCGTGGCCCACTGACGGGCCGTCCGGTAGCGGTCCGGGTCGAAGTCGCCCAGGACGGGCTGGCGCTTCAGCAGCGTGAGCCCCCCGTCGACCAGGTCGAGGTCGTAGACCGAGCGTGGCGTGACGAGCGAGGTGTACCCGTAGCGCAGCACCGTCGAGTCGTATTCGGGGTTGGCCTCGCCCCACACCGTCGAGGGCGATTCGGGCTGCTCGACCGGTGTGGAGATCCCGGTGGCGTGCTCGATGACCCGCATCCTCGTCTCGCCGCCCTCCCGCTCGTACACGGCCAGATGGCGGGCGAACGGGTCGACGGCGTCGAGCCGCACGCCGTCCCGGGGACCGATGACCTCGGTCCAGTGGGACCGGCCCGGGGCATCCTCGGGGGCCTCCATCAACCGGAAGTCCTCGGCCCCGTCGTTGGTCACGATGAGGAAGCGGGCCGGGCGGCCGGTGTCGGGGTCGCCACGGTCGTGGTCGACGCTGTACTCGATGTCCTGACGCCGCGGTTCGACGACGGCGAAGGCGCCGGCCGGGTCGTCCGCATCCAGGATCCGCACCTCCGACGTCACTTTCGAGTCGAGCCCGCACAGGACGAACCGGTCGTCCTTCGTCCGGCCCACGCCGAGGTAGAAGTGCTCGTCGGGCTCCTCGATCACCAGGACGTCGCCCGCCGGGTCGGTGCCGACGGCATGGCGCCAGAGCTGGAACGGTCGCATGGCCTCGTCGACCCGGACGTAGAAGACGGTGGCGTTGTCGTTGGCCCAGGCCGACCCGAACGAGGTGTCCTCGATCGACTCCAGGGACTCCTCGCCGGTGGTCAGGTCGCGGAACCGCATGGTGTAGCGCTCTCCCCCGGTGGTGTCGGTCGAGTAGACGAGCCACCGGTGGTCCGGGCTGATCCCGAAGTTCCCCAGGGAGAAGTAGTCGTGGCCCTGGGCCAGGACGTTCTCGTCGAGCAGGACCTGCTCGACGTCGTCGGGCCCGTCGGCCGGCCGCCGGCAGTGGATGCCGTAGCTGCTGCCCTCCACGGAGCGGCTGAAGTAGAGCCAGGGCCCCTTGCGCACCGGCACCGACAGGTCGGTCTCCTGGATACGGGCGACCATCTCGGCGTAGAGCGCCTCCTGGAACGGGACCGTGCCGGCCATGGCGGCGGCCGTGTAGGCGTTCTCCGCCTCGAGGTGGGCCAGGACGTCCGGGTCGTCCTTGTCCCGCAGCCAGAACCAGTCGTCCATCCGGACGTCCCCGTGGCACTCGAGGGCCACGGGGCGGCGTTCGGCGGCCGGGGGAACGGGCGGAGCGGGAGCGGGCTCGGACACGGTCTCGTCGGACATCTGCACACAATGGCACGGGCCTCCGGAGGACCGTGCGGCTGCGCCGCCGGAGTTGTTACTATCTGGATAGGGGAAATCACCGTCCCCGCCACCGACCAGGAGCTCATATGACGGCCACCGATCTCGACCTCGGGAAGTACAAGCTGGGCTGGTCCGACGAAGAGGACTATGTCTTCAAGCCCAAGAAGGGCCTGTCCGAGGCGATCGTTCGCGAGATGTCGGCCATGAAGAAGGAGCCCGAGTGGATGCGGGACTTCCGTCTCCGCGCCCTCCAGCGCTTCGAGAAGCGCCCGATGGCCGAGTGGTTCGCGGTCAACATGCCCGACCTGGACTTCGACGACATCTACTACTACATCAAGCCAACCTCGGGTCAGGTCGAGGACTGGAACGATCTTCCGGACGCCATCAAGAACACCTACGAGAAGCTGGGGATCCCCGAGGCCGAGCGCAAGTACCTGGCCGGCGTCACCGCCCAGTACGAGTCCGAGGTCGTGTTCCATCGCAACCGCGAGGACCTCGAGGCCCTCGGGATCATCTTCTGCGACATGGACACCGCCGTGCGGGACCACCCGGACCTCGTCCGCAAGTACTTCGGGACCATCATCCCCCCGAACGACAACAAGTTCGCCGCCCTCAACTCGGCCGTGTGGTCGGGCGGTTCGTTCATCTACGTGCCGCCGGGCGTGGTGGTCGACCAGCCCCTGCAGGCCTACTTCCGGATCAACGCCGAGAACATGGGCCAGTTCGAGCGGACGCTGATCATCGCCGACGTCGGCGCCCAGGTGCACTACATCGAGGGCTGCTCGGCTCCGGTCTACACGACCGACTCGCTCCACTCCGCCGTGGTCGAGCTGGTCGCCCTCGAGGGGTCCCGGATCACCTACACCACCATCCAGAACTGGTCGAACAACGTCTACAACCTGGTGACCAAGCGGGCCCGGGCCGAGGCCGAGGCCCATGTCGAGTGGATCGACGGGAACATCGGGTCCCGGCTCACCATGAAGTACCCGAGCGTGTACCTGATGGGCCCCAAGGCCTCGGGCGAGGTGCTCTCGGTGGCCTACGCCGGTGCGGGCCAGCACCAGGACGCCGGGGCCAAGATGGTCCACGCCGCACCCGAGACGACGTCGACGATCGTGTCGAAGTCGATCTCGAAGGATGCGGGAATCACCACCTACCGGGGGCTGGTGCACGTGGACGAGGGTGCGAAGCACGCCAAGAGCTTCGTCCGGTGCGACGCCCTCCTCCTCGACGACATCTCGGTCTCGGAGACGAAGCCGTACATGGAGGTGGGGGAGCGCGACGCCCGCATCGGCCACGAGGCCACCGTCTCCAAGGTCGGGGACGACCAGCTCTTCTACCTGATGAGCCGTGGCCTGTCCGAGACCCAGGCCATGGGCATGATCGTGAACGGGTTCATCGAGCCGATCACCCGGACGCTCCCGATGGAGTACGCCGTCGAGTGGAGCAGGCTGATCGAGCTGCAGATGGAAGGATCGATCGGCTGAGTGGCCGAGGGCGTGCCGTCGGCCGCCCCGGGACGGGCCACAATGGTCACGGACACGACGAGGGAGCCCCCGATGCCGATGCGTGAAGAGTGCAAGCACTTCCAGAGCCGGACCTACGACTCGGGCGAGGTCGCCCGGTTCTGCGTGCTCGACCTGGCACCCGAGGCGCCGTGGAAGTGCCCCGACGGCTGCCCCTCCTACGCCCCCCGGCTGGCCGACGTGGGCTGGGCCCACGGGTCACTCGTCGAGCCGGCGATCGAGCCGATGCCCGATGTGCCCGGTGACGAGGCGGCCGCGCTGCTGGACCAGGCCGAGGACATCATCAACGCCGTGGCCCCCGACGTGCTCGCAGAAGTGCGCAAGGAGGACGAGCGCGACGGTCGCCGATGGTGGCGCCGCAAGCGCTGAGATACGTCGGCCACCGACCGGCCCCGGGACGTCCGTGACGGCGGCCGGCCCGCCTAGTTGCCGGTGAAGTTGGCGGGGCGCTTCTCCATGAAGGCGGCCATCGCCTCGGCCAAGTCGTCCGAGGCGAGGAACGCCGAGTTCCAGGTGGCCACGTAGTCCAGGCCCTCGGCCACCGTGCGGTCCTCGCCGGCGGTCAGGACGGCCTTGGTCCCCTGGACGGCCAGGGGCGGGTTCGCAGCGATCTCGGCGGCCATGGCGCGGGCGTCGTCCAGCACCGCGTCCGCGTCGGCACTCACGTGGTTGACCAGCCCGATGGCCTGCGCCCGCGCCGCGGTGATGTCCTTGCCGGTGTAGGCCAGCTCGGCCACATGGCCCTTGCCGATGATGGCCGGCAGCCTCTGGAGGCTGCCGATGTCGGCGACGATGGCGACCTTGGTCTCCCGAACGGAGAACTGGGCCTCCGCACTGGCCAGGCGGATGTCGCAGGCGGCGATGAGGTCGACCCCGCCGCCGATGCACCAGCCGTGCACGGCGGCGATGACCGGCACCGGGCAGTCGGCCACCGCCGTCACCGACGCCTGGAGCCGGATGATCTCGCCCCGGGCGTGCCGGGCGCGCGCCGCGATCGACGGGCGGGAGCCGTCCGCGTTCACCGGCCCGGCGCCGATGCCGGCCATGGCCACGAGATCCAGACCCACCGAGAAGTGGGGTCCGCGGGCGGCGATCACCACGGCGCGCACCGACGGGTCGCCCCCGATGACGGCCATGGCCGTCGGGAGGTCGTCCCAGAAGTCCGGGCCCATGGCGTTGCGCTTCTCCGGCCGGTCCAGCCAGAGGGTGGCGACATGGCCGTCCACCTCGATGGTGAACACCTCGGACGTGAAGGATTCGATGGTGGGAGCACTCATGGGCGCCAAGCGTAGGGCGTGGGCGTGCGCTCCTGCTCCGCCGGTGGGTGGGCTCCGGCAGGCACCGGCGGCAGCTGCCGGCCGCAAGGCGCGGCGAGCGTGCCGGCGGGGGTGCCGGGGCCGGGCGGGCCCCGTCGGTGGCCCGGTAGTATGGCCACCGAGGCTCGTCGACCGGGCCTCGATCCGCGAGAGGTCCGATCCTGCCCACCTTCACCCCTGAGAACGCCGCCGGCCTGCCCGGCGCGAACTGGCTGTCCCGGCGCCGAACCGCGGCGGCGGAGTCCTTCGCCTCTTCGCCACTGCCGACCGAGAAGGACGAGGTCTGGCGCTACAGCCGGATCGACCAGCTCGACCTCGACCGGTTCCGGCCGGTGGGCGCCACCCGGTCGAACGCCGACACGGCGGCGTCGCCGTCGGACCGGATCCACGCCCTCGTCGACAGCCTGGGGCCGCGCAGCGGTCTGGTGGTGACGATCGACGGCGTGCTCGCCACCCTGGCCTCAAGTGTGGGTGACGACGAGGTGTCGCTCGGACGGGCCGGCGACCACATCGAGGGCGAGTCGCTCCTCGGGACCGTCCTCGGCGACCCACACGACTTCCCGCTCCTGAACGACGCGTTCGCCATCGACCCGGTGGTGGTCGACGTCCGCCCCGGCGCCTCGGTCGCGGACCCGGTCGTGATCGTCCACGTGGTGTCCGGTTCGACCGGAACCGCCGTCTTCCCGCGCACCGTCGTGCGGACGGGTGCCGGGGCGACGGCCGGGGTCATCGAGCTGGTGGTGGATGCCACGACGGGGCTCCTCGCCGACGGGCACACGGCGTGGACGTCGGGGCCCGAGGCCCCGGCCGAGCGGCTCGTGGTCCCCGTGACCGAGCTGCAGGTCCACGACGGGGCGTCGCTGGCCTACGTGTCGATCCAGTCGCTGGGGCCGGCCACCTGGCAGCTCGCGAACCAGGCCAGCACCATCGGTGCCCATGCCACGCTGTCCAGCTACGCCGTGGCCCTGGGCGGCGGCTACGCCCGCCTCCGCACCGACTCCGCCCTGGTGGGTGACTCGGGCACCAGCCGGCTGCGGGCGGCGTTCATCGGGCGGGACGACCAGATGCTCGACTTCCGGACGCTCCAGGACCACCTGGCTCCCCGGACGACCAGCGACCTCCTCTTCATGGGAGCGGTGGCCGAGACGTCCCACTCCGTCTACAGCGGACTCATCCGGGTGCGGCGGGGCGCGGTCAAGTCGGACGCGGTCCAGACCAACCACAACCTGGTGCTCGACGAGGGGGCCCACGCCGACTCCGTGCCCAACCTGGACATCGAGGAGAACGACGTGAAGTGCAGCCACGGTTCGACGGTCGGACCGGTCGACGAGGACCAGCGGTACTACCTCGAGTCCCGCGGCATCGAGCCCGAGCGCGCCGAGCAGCTCATCGTGGCCGGCTTCTTCGAGAGCATCGCCGACCAGGTCCCTCTGGCCGGTACCCGTGACCTCGTGGGGCGGTCGCTGGCGGAGCGGTCGGGGGTCTCCCGTGGCTGAGGCCTCCGGAGTCGGGGCGGCCGCGGGGTCGACGGCCCGGCTGTGCGCCGTGGGCGACCTGGGCCCGGGTGAGGCCCGGCGGTTCGACGTGGCCGGCCTGCGGGTGGCGCTCGTGCGGATCGGCGACCAGTTCTACGCCGTGGGCGACCGTTGCAGTCACGAGGACTACTCGTTGGCCGACGGGGAGGTCTGGTCCGACGTGTGCGAGATCGAGTGCGCCAAGCACGGCTCGACCTTCGACCTGCGGACCGGTGCCCCGTGCTCGTTGCCGGCCACCCGGCCGGTGCCGGTGTACGAGGTGGTCGTCGCCGGTGACGACGTCTCGGTGGTGGTCCCGTGAGCGGCACCGGGCTGGTCATCGAGGACCTGCGGGCCGGCATCCCCGGTCGCGAGATCCTGCAGGGCGTGAGCCTCACCGTCCGCAGCGGCGAGGTCCACGCCGTGATGGGCCCGAACGGTTCGGGCAAGAGCACGCTCGCCCACGTGCTGATGGGCCGGCCCGGCTACGAGGTGCTGGGCGGTTCGGTCACCCTGGACGGGGTCGACCTCCTCGCCCTGCCCACCTGGCAGCGGGCGCGGGCCGGACTCTTCCTGGCCATGCAGCACCCCATCGAGGTGCCGGGCGTGTCCCTCGTGGAGTCGCTGACCGCGGCCCGCCCGTCGACGGGCGCCGCCGACGTGGGGGACCGGCTGAAGGTGGAGGCGGCCCGCATCGGCTTCGACGAGCGCTTCCTCGACCGTCCCCTCAACGTGGACCTCTCGGGGGGCGAGCGCAAGCGCAACGAGACCCTGCAGCTCAGCGTCCTGCACCCCAAGTTCGCCGTGCTCGACGAGATCGACTCGGGGCTCGACGTGGACGCCCTCGCCGACGTGGGCAGCCGGGTCCAGGAGGCCACTGAGGAGTGGGGCCTCGGCGTCCTCGCCATCACCCACTTCCGGCGCCTCCTCGACGTGCTCCGGCCCGACGTGGTCCACGTGCTGGCCGGTGGACGGGTGGTCGCCACGGGAGGCAGCGAGCTGGCCGAGACGGTCGACCGCACGGGGTACGCGGCCTACACCTGATCCGGGCGCCGGGCACGCGGGCTGAACACCCGTCGCCGCTGCCTCTTGGTAGCGTCAGGAAATGGCCCGACGAGACCGACGCCGGGGAGGCGCGCACAGCCCCAAGCGCCGGCCCGACGACGCCGTGCCGACCGGGTCCCCGGGCGACGGGGCCCCCGCACCGGCCGGCGATCCTGCCGGTGACACCGTGGCCACCGGGCCGGCCGTGGGTACGGATCCAGCGACCGGCGCCGGCATGCTGGCGGCCATGGGCGCCGGGGCGGCCGCATCCGATCCCGGGATCGCCCTGACCCGTAAGGAGCGCCGCGAGTCGGCCTCGGCGGCCAAGCACCCGACGAAGAAGCAGAAGGCCCGCCGGACGTGGCTCGACTGGGTCCTCCTGACCGGGGTGGTGGTGGTGTCCCTGGCCATCGTGACCGTCGGTACGGGCTACGTGTACATCCAGTACCGGTTCAGCCAGGTGACCAAGGTCACGGTCAAGCACCTTCGGGTGGCGCCGGTGGGCGCGCCGTTCAACGTGCTGCTGATCGGCTCGGACTCCCGTGTGGGGATCGCCGGCGCGGACCAGAGCGCCTACGGCAACACCGCCACGGCCGGCGGCCAGCGCAGCGATGTCATCAAGATCGTGCACGTGATCCCGGCGACCGGTCAGGTGAGCGTGCTCTCGATCCCCCGGGACACCGTGGTGACGGTGGCGGGGGACACCAGCCAGATCGGCAAGTACAACCGGATCAACGCCACCTACAACAACGGACCCGACCAGCTCGTGCAGACCATCGAGGCCAACTTCGGGATCCCCATCGA
>Ga0302283_1000719_pt1 | contig 27555 bp, 24 predicted proteins | sample III_Fen_E1_4_FD_198770 | JGI IMG/M metagenome (GOLD analysis project Ga0302283, IMG submission 198770) | Peat permafrost microbial communities from Stordalen Mire near Abisko, Sweden - III_Fen_E1_4 | ecosystem: Environmental > Terrestrial > Soil > Wetlands > Permafrost | place: Sweden: Abisko... | reverse complement strand
GCCACATGCCGTGGAGTTGGGGCACGGTGACGTGGGACTCGTCGATGAAGAGGAGGTAGTCGCGGGGGAAGTAGTCGAGCAGGGTGGGCGGGGGTTCGCCGGGGAGACGGCCGGAGAAGTGGCGGGAGTAGTTCTCGATGCCGTGGCAGTAGCCTACGGACTTGATCATTTCGAGGTCGAAGCGGGTGCGCTGGTGGATGCGCTGCGACTCGACGAGGCGGCCTTCGCGCTCGAGGTAGGTCTCCCACTCGCCCAGCTCGGTGAGGATGGAGTCGACGGCGGTGGCTTTGCGCTCGGGCTGGACGACATAGTGGGACTTTGGGTAGATGGGGAGGCGGGAGTATTTCTGGCGGACGGTGCCGAAGAGGGGATCGATCTGGGAGAGGGAGTCGATCTCGTCGCCGAAGAGTTCGATGCGGTAGGCGTTCTCGTCGTAGGTGGGGAAGACCTCGATGATGTCTCCGCGGACTCGGAAGGTGCCGCGGCGGAAGTCGACGTCGTTGCGGTCGTAGAGGATTTCGACGAGGCGCTTGGTGATGTCTTCGCGGCGGATTTTCTGGCCTTTTTCCAGGAGCAGGAGCATGCCGTAGTAGGCTTCGGGCGAGCCGAGGCCGTAGATGCAGGAGACGGAGGAGACGATGATGCAGTCGCGGCGTTCGAAGAGGCTGCGCGTGGCGGAGAGGCGGAGCTTATCTAATTCTTCATTGATGGTGGCCTCCTTCTCGATGAAGAGGTCGCCGGAGGGGATGTAGGCTTCGGGCTGGTAGTAGTCGTAGTAGGAGACGAAGTACTCGACGGCGTTGGTGGGGAAGAAGGATTTGAATTCGTGGTAGAGCTGGGCGGCGAGGGTCTTGTTGTGCGCGAGGATGAGGGCGGGGCGCTGGACCTGCTCGATGATCTTGGCCATGGTGAAGGTCTTGCCGGAGCCGGTGACGCCGAGCAGGACTTGATCCTTTTCGCCGGCAGCGAGGCCGGAGACGAGTTCGGCGATGGCGCGGGGCTGGTCGCCCTGGGGCTTGTAGGTGGTGGCGAGCTGGAAGTCCATAGTTCACCAGAATATCATTGCAGCGAAGAAGAGGCGAAGGCTGTAAAGGCGTCCTGCCGGACGGGCACCCTGCGCGGGTGGCGGTCACTTCGTGACGGGTGTTGGGCTTCGCGTTGGTGCTCCCGATGGTCGCAAGCCGAATTGCTTGGGGGTCTATGGTAGGCTGTGCAACACGGCTAGTGGGGCTAGGTGGTTGGGGATTTTCTGTGCAAATGGCCTGACGTGAGGTGCGCATGGATAGCCAGGACGCGGGGATAGCGGAGACAGCGGAGTCGGTTGCGACGGGCGCAGCGGCGACCGCAGCGACGGTGGCGCCGGGGACGCCTGAGGAGCTGGCGGGGCCGGCGTATGCGACCAAGCCGGTGGCGCGGCAGGAGCGGGTGAGCAGCGTGGACATGCTGCGGGGCTTCTCGCTGATGGGCATCCTGGTGATGAACATCTGCGACTTTGCGTATGGGTTCAACAACTATGCTTTTCCGCTGAGCACGGTGAAGCCGGTGTTCAGCGGTCCGCACTGGAAGGTGAATACGACGGTATGGTTCCTGCGCTGGATACTTGCCGAGGGCAAGATGCGGGCGATGTTCTCCATGCTGTTTGGCGCGGGGGTGGTGCTGCTGACGCAACGGGCGGCGGAGAGGGGCGCGGGCGTTCGCGCGGCGGATATCTACACGCGGCGCAATATGTGGCTGGTGGTGTTTGGGATGCTGCATGGGTACTTTATCTGGAGCGGCGACATTTTGTTTTACTACGGGACGTCGGCGCTGCTGTTCCTGTTCCCGTTCCGCAATGTGCGGGTGAAGCGGCTGATATGGGTGGCGGGCATTGTGCTGCTGGTGCATTCCGTGATGATGGCGGGGGCGCAATACGGCATGCCGTACGGCGCGAAGCAGGCGGCCGCGAAGGCGAATGCGAAGCTGGCGCGGCACGAGACGCTGACGGAAGACGATGTGAGCGATCTGAAGAAGTGGCGTGACCTGCAGGACCAGTGGAGGATGAGCGAGGAGTCCAGGAACAAGGATATTGCTGCCATGCAGCAGGGCTACTGGAAGGCGCAGGGACATACGGCGAAGGACGTGCTGAAGGGCGAGATGAAGGGCGCCTACTTTGCGTTTGGCGACTGGGTAGGAATGATGCTGCTGGGAATGGCGCTGTACAAGAATGGATTTCTGGGCGGCAAGTTGAGCATGAAGACGTACGCCTGGACGGCGGCGATTGGGCTGGGACTGGCATGGACCGTGACTGGCGTAGGCGCGTGGAAGGCGTGGGAAGGGCACTTCGACCTGTTCCAGACCGCCATGTGGATGCAGTTCCCCTACGATATTGGCCGGGTGGCGGGCGCGCTGGGGAATGCAGGGTTGCTGCTGCTGCTGTGGAAGGCGGGAATGCTGAAGTGGGTGTTTCGACGGATTGCGGCCGTGGGGCAGATGGCGCTGACGAACTATCTGCTGACGAGCCTGACGATGCAGATTGTGTTTGCGTGGGGACCGTGGCACTGGTACGGGTATGTGGAGTACTACAAGATTTATTTTGCGGTGGCGGCGATGTGGGCGACGAACATGACGTTCAGCTCGATCTGGCTGCGGTACTTTGAGTTTGGTCCCATGGAGTGGGTGTGGCGGTCGCTGACGTATTGGAAGCGGCAGCCGATGCGGATTGTCGCCGACCCGCCGGCATCGGATAGGCTGGTGCAGGCGGCATGATATCGGCGTGTGAGGAGTGTCTGCATCTATGGGCGGTATGGTGGAGTTGTGGCTGGTGCGGCATGGGGAGACGGAGTGGAGCGCGGCGGGACGGCATACGAGCCGGACGGATGTTCCGCTCACTGAGGCCGGGCGAGCGATGGCGGCGCGGGTGGGTGAGTATCTGAAGGACACGACATTTGCAGCCGTGCTGCGCAGCCCGATGCTGCGGGCGAAGGAGACGTGCGAGATTGCGGGGTTTGGCGCGCGGGCGGTGGTGGACCAGGGGCTGTGCGAGTGGGACTATGGCGTGTATGAAGGGCGGACGTCGAAGGAGATCCAGGCGGAGATTCCGGGGTGGAATGTTTGGAACAGTCCGATTGTGGGCGGGGAGACCGTGGAGCATGTGGGGGAGCGGGCGGATGGGGTGATTGCGCGGGCGGTGGCGGCTGCTGGCGCGGTGGGTGAGGAAGATGTGGCGCGGGTGCTCCTGTTTGCGCATGCGCATATTTTGCGGATTCTGGCGGCGCGATGGATTGGGCTGGAGGCACGCGACGGGAGCTTGCTGGCGCTGGGCACTGGCAGCGTCAGTGTGCTGGGCGAAGAGCGCGAGACACGAGTGATTCAGCGGTGGAACCGGACGTTTGAGGTGTAGGGTGGATTGCGAGGGAATGAGGGAAGCGCGTGGGGTGGAGTGATCCGGGCGGTCATGGCAGAGTAGAGCCATCGGGGTCCTTCGACTACGCTCCGCTCAGGATGACGGCTTGCAAGGAGAGGGAGCAATGAGGGGCTGGATTAAGTGGCTGGTTTTGGGTGCGGCGTTGGTGGAGATGGCAGGGGTGGCGCAGGCGCAGAAGGGTGTGGCGTTTGAGCGCGCGGAGCATCTGCGGCGTGGAGTGAACCTGAGCAGCTTCTATGCGCAGACGCGGGAGCTATCGCAGGCGCGGGTGGATGGGTACATGTCGGTGGTGGACATGCAGGCGCTGAAGGCGATGGGATTCGACCATGTGCGATTGAGCATCAATCCGGTGTTCCTGATCGCGAATGCGAAGACGGGGACGCTGCGGGATGGGCCGATGGCGATGCTGGACAAGACGGTGGCGCAGTTGACCGGTGCGGGGCTGAACGTGATCCTCGACATTCATGCGGAGGAGGATTGGAAGGCGGGACTGCTGAAGGGCGACGACGGCGCAGCGGGTTTGTACGCGTTCTGGGCACAATTTGCGGGCCACTATGCGAGCAGCGATCCGGAGCGGGTGTTTTTCGAGGTTATGAATGAGCCGTCGATGGATGATCTCTATCGATGGGAGGGAATTCAGGACCGGGCGGTGGCGGTGATTCGACGGGCGGCTCCGCGGCACACGATTATTGCTACGGCTGCGGGGTGGGGACATCAGGATGGGCTGCTGGCGATGGAGCCGGTGCGCGATGACGATGTGATCTACACGTTCCACGACTACGATCCGATGTGGTTTACGCATCAGGGTGCGACGTGGTCGACGGCGGCGTGGGCGTTTCTGCACGGGGTTCCGTATCCTTCGACGCCAGAGAATATTCAGGCGGTGCTGGGCGAGGAGCCGGAGGAGCGCAACCGGCTGCTGCTGGAACGATACGGCGAAGACCGTTGGGACGCGCAGCGGGTGGATGCCGAGATCGACGCCGCGGCGAAGTGGGGCGAGGAGCGGGGCGTGCCGGTATATTGCGGTGAGTTTGGCGCGTTCAAGGACCACAGCGATGCAAAGATGCGGGCGGAGTGGATCCACGACACGCGGACGGCGCTGGAGCGGCACCATGTTGGGTGGGCGATGTGGGACTATGACGGGAACTTCGGGCTTGCGGCGAAGACCAGTGCGGGAATTGTGGTGGATCAGGATGTGCTGCGGGCGCTGGGGATGGGAAGGTAGGCTCCCGGTAGAATGAGGGTATGGTTCCTCGGCTGCTGGTGTTTGATTTGGATGGAACGCTGATCGATTCGCAGATTGATCTTTCGAACTCGATCAATGCGATGCTGGTGCATCTGGGGCGGCCGGAGTTGCCGCATGCGGTGATTGCGAGCTACATCGGCAATGGGGCCAGCATGCTGGTGCGGCGGGCGCTGGGCGATCCGGAGGGAGATGTCCACGACGATGCGTTTGTGAGTGGGGCGCTGGAGTACTTTCTGGATTATTACCGCGTTCACAAACTGGACTTCACCTATGTGTATGCAGGCGTGGTGGAGGCGCTGGACGCGATTCGGGCGGAGTATCCGGGGGTTGCGATGGCGGTGCTGACGAACAAGCCGGTGCGACCGTCGCGCGATATCTGTGCACACTTTGGGTTGGACCGGTATTTCTTTCAGAACTACGGCGGCAACAGCTTTCATACGAAGAAGCCCGATCCGACTGGGCTGCGGGCGCTGATTGCGGAGGCGTCGGCGGTGGCTGCGGCGCCGATTGTGGCGGCGGAGACGGTGATGATTGGCGACTCCGATGTGGATGTGTTGACGGCGCGGAACTGCGGGGCGCGGTCGGTTGGGTGCAGCTATGGGCTGGCTCCGCATACGCTTGCGGCGGCGCGTCCGGATGTGGTGGCGGGCTCCCCGGCGGCGTGGCCGGAGACGCTGCGTGTGTTGGCAGAGTCGACTGTGGCGGGGTAAGCGGCAGCGTCCCAAGCCCAGGATTTTAGCGCGTGCCGTTAGCCTGCGGCGCTTCGACTGGGTAACCGTGGGGCTCTGCCCCAGGCTATGGGTAGAGAGGAAGGCCACTTATCTCAGAGGCAGAACGATAGCTGAGCCTCAGTGGGCTGGGGTGGTTGCTGGGGTGCTAGTTGCGGGCGTGGTGGGCTTCGAGGCAGGTTTGGTCACTCTCTTTTTCCTGACTGGCGGGGTGGGCGTGCAGGGAACTGGTGCGGACGCGGCGGGCAGTGGTGGGACCGCATTGAGCGCTGTCTGTAGATGGGTGGCGCGAGCTTCCTGCGCTTCGGCATCCATCTGAACCTGATCTCCGAGAGTGTGGCGAACGTCGCTGAGACTGGCGAGCGCCTGGTCGAGCGCGGAGATTTGTCCGGCAGGAGCGGCGAGGCGGCCGGCCGCGTCGAGTCGCAGCATGACGTCGTAGAGCGCTTCCACATTGCGATAGACGGGCAACGCCTTTGCGGCAGAAGCTGGCTCAGCATCGGCTGTGGTCAGCAGTGTGGGAAGGGTGGACTGTAGATCGTGCTGGACCGACCGCAGGTTCGAGTCTGCTTCGTCGCGGATAGCTGGCGAGGCCTTCCATTTGTCGATTGCCATCTGACTGAGTGCCTGCCTGAGAATATCCAGCGACGGCTGCAGCGTGGCGGACGCAAGGGGTGGCCGTGAGGGCGAGCTTGTCGGCGGCACGCTGCTGGTTTGGGCCATGAGTACGGTCGCCGGAGCGGAGAGAGACAGCAAAAGAAGTGAGGCTTTCAGGACCATTCCAACCTCCTGTTGGGTGGGCGGCGCGGGGCCGCCGGGTTCAAGAAAGTAGGATGCTGAATGTGGGGGGCTGGCGGGGGATTCGTTCTTAGAGCCAGGCGCTGGCCAGGCGACCTGCGCTGCCCATCGCTCGGAGGGAGTCGGTGCGGCCGGCGAAGTAGCGCTGGTTGATCTCGGGGGTGCCGAGGTCTTCCTGGTTGTAGAATTCGCCGAGTTCGGCGGCGATCTGACGCGGGGTGAAGTAGAGCTGGAAGGCTTCGCCGGCGAGTTGCACGCGGGCGGTGAGTGAGTCGTGGGCGAGCTGCTCGAGTGTTGGGAGGGCGGAGCGGGGCTGGCCGTAGTCGAATACGACACCGCTGCCGGGGGGATGGGTGGCGATGAAGCCGAGGGTCGCGCGAAACGCCTGCTGGGTGAGGTAGGGCACAACGCCGAGCCAACTGAAGAAGGCGGGGGTTGTGGAGTCGAAGCCGGCGGCGTGGAGTTGCTGCGGGAGAGACTGCCGCTCGAAGTCGACCGGGGCGTAGGTGAGGTTTGCGGGAGTGGGGAGGTTGGTGCCGAGCAGGAGTTCGCGCTTCCACTGCTGGGTGGCGGGGTGGTCGACCTCGAAGACGCGGAGGGAGGCGTAGGGATTGCGGTGGGCGAAGGTATCCAGGCCGGCGCCGAGCAGGACGTACTGGGTGACTCCGCCAGAGACGGCTTGGGCGAGCAGGTCTTCCGCATAGCGGCTGCGCGCGACCAGGAAGGCGCGGAGGGCGATGGAGAAGGGCCGCGGCTTGTTGGCGGGGTCGCGGCCGGGTGTGCGCTCCAGTTCCGACGCGTGGGGGCCGAGGATAACGGAAGCGATGGGGTCGTCGAAGACGAGCGGGCGGGCGTCGTAGAGCTGGTGGGCGGCGCGGCGCAGGGCGACTTGGAGGGCGGTGCGCGAGGGGCGGGCGGGCTCCATGGATGCGCCTAACTTCGACGGAGAATCCGCTTGAACCACAATGTGCCGAGATAGCTGAGAGCGACTGCCATGACGAGAAGCCCGACGGGGAGGCCGACATCGCGGTAGCTGATGGCGAAGTCGACGGTGCCGTGCAGGGCGGTGTTGTCGACGAGGACGAAGACGATGGTGGCGAAGGTGGCGGCGAAGAACGCGATGAAGCCCGCAGCGACACCGATGAGCAGGCTGCTGAACCAGCCGAAGTCGCCGACGGGAACGCCGAACAGAGTGCCTGCACCGGTGGTTCGCGGGGTCGGGGCAGTGTTCGTAGGGGAAGTGAGCGCCATACAGGTAGAATAGCGTTTTATGACGGATGGTGGGATAAAGATGGCGGAGGGTATTGAAAACGGCTTGGTGCAGGCGACGCAGGTGGCGCGGGATGCGGTGGTGCGGGTCGCTCCGAATGGCATCCACTTTGCGGCGTTTGGCGACAACGGCCTGGACGATGTGGAGTTGGTGCGGATGGTGCAGGCGGTGCCGACGGCCATGGCGGCCGCACTGACGCGCAAGACTTATTTCTTTGTGCCGCTGGCACTGGCTGAGGGCCGCGGCGGTGAGGCTGCAGGACACCGCAGCGGCAATGAGGTGACGATGATCGCGCCGTCCTACTCGACGGACCTTGCCGACTTCGCGATCTGTCATCGTAATGTGGCGCTGGAAGCGGGTGCAGGGGATCGCGAGAGCGAGGGCGTGTTTATCTCCAGCCGGCTGCTGAGCGACCGGTTCTCGCTGGCGTTTGAGTACTTCATCAATGTGGGCCACGCATTTGTGGACGAGGCGGGCGTTTCTGAGAGCTTTGCGGAACTAGTCTGGAGCCAGGCTGTCGCCGATGTTCGCGGGGAGACGAGCCTGGATGCGTGGGAGAGCCGAATACTGGCCCTGGGCGGCGGAGAGAATGCCGCGCGCGATGGCAAGCCGCGCATCGATGAGAAGGCCAAGACGGATTTTCTGGAGGCGGCGTTCTCCGATGCGGTGGCGATCTACCAGTTGTCGCTGTCGGTGGACTTCGATTACTCCGAACTGCGTGAGCGGGAGTATCCGCTGCTGGCTCCACAGGCGCTGGCCGAGCGGCTGAGGCTGGTGGCGAAGCTGTTTCCGCCGAATCCGGACTATGAGTTCGCGATCCGGTACCGCAGGCGGCCGTAGCGGCGCGAAAGCGAATCACAGAGTTCAGGGAGGGAAGGAGAGCGCACAGAGGTTTCTGGCTGTGGGGCTCGAGTTTCGTCCTGGGGCGATGTGTTTGGCTCCGCAGGCGGGCGTGGCGGCGAAAGCGAATCACAGAGTTCATGGAGGAAAAGAGAGGACACAGAGGAATTCTGGCTGTGACCTTTATCCCCTCAGCTCTGTCATGGGGATGCGCGACCTGTAGGGTGGAATTGGGGTGCGCGGCCCATTTGTGGGGTTTGGGCGGGTTTATCCACAATATGTGGGGTTTACGGTGTTGATGCGGCGTTTGGGCGGGGATACATTAGACAGTGTGGGTGCGTCATTCTGAGAGGGGTGATGCACGGCTCTGAATTTGTGCGAAGAGCGCGATTTTGGGCGTGTGTTTGCGGTACCGGAGGTGTGGTTTTGCTCAAGCTCAAGAGGGTCCAGATTCTGGGATTCAAGTCGTTTTGCGATCGGACGGAGATTCATTTCTCCGGCAACGGGATTGCTGCGGTGGTGGGCCCGAACGGGTGCGGCAAGTCGAACATCTCCGACGCGGTGACCTGGGTGCTGGGGGAGCAGTCCGCCAAGACCCTGCGCGGGGCGAAGATGGAGGACGTGATCTTTGCCGGGACGCGCGAGCGCAAGGCGACGGGCATGGCGGAGGTGTCGCTGACGCTGGTGGATCCGGATGTGTACGACGGGGCGACGTTGGGCGACGGTGCGGATGGCGGCGACTGGTCCAGCGACGGCAGCAGTGAGCGCGCGCTGGACATGGCGGGCGACTGGGATGAAAGGCAGTTGCGGCAGATGAGCGCGGCGGAGACGGAAGAGGCGGTCCGCGAGGCACAGCCCGGAGTGGTGATCGGGATTGACGGGAATGTGGTGGAGGGTGAGAACCCCATCCATGGCGATGAAGCTGCCATGAATGGGGCACCCGGCTTGGTGGCCGATCCGAATGGGGTGGTGCTGAAGATTCGGCGGCGGAAGTTTGGGCGTTCTCCGGTGCGGGCAGGCGAGGTGACGATTACGCGGCGGCTGTTCCGGTCGGGCGACTCGGAGTACCTGCTGAATGGGAAGATCTGCCGGCTGCGGGATATCCAGGACATCTTTATGGGCACCGGGTTGGGCGGGGAGACGTACGCCATTATCGGGCAGGAGCGGATTGGGCAGATTCTGAGCTCGAAGCCGATGGACCGGCGGGCGATTCTGGAAGAGGCGGCGGGGATTACGCGCTTCAAGACGAAGAAGCGGCTGGCGGAGCTAAGGCTGGAGTCTGCCAAGCTGAACCTGTCGCGCGTGAACGACATCTTTGACGAAGTGACTCGGCAGATGGGCACGCTGAAGCGGCAGGCGGCCAAGGCAGAGCGCTATGGGCTGTTGCGCGAGGAGTTGCGCGGGCGATTACGCGTGGTGCTGGCCAGCCGGATGCAGCAGATGGATGCCGAGCAGGCTGCCGTTGCATCGCAGATTGGCGTGCTGACGGCCCAGATTGCCGAGCAGGCAGCAGCGGTGGAGGCCATGGACGCCGAGCATACCGCGGGCGTTCAGTTGGGCTATGAGTTCGATCAGCAGATTCGCGAGGCGGGAGCGAAGGCCAACCATAGTGCCGTGGAACTGGAACGCGTGACGGCGCGGACGGCAGCGAATACGGATCGCATTGCCGAACTGACGGCGCGGCTTGCGGTCGGCGGCAGCGACCTGGAGGAGGCGCGAGAACAGCTTCGCGTGCTGGCGGGCGAGTTGGAGACGCAGCGGAACTTTCTGGAGAATGCGACGGCGGAGGCGGCGGGATCGCGCGAGGCGGCGCAGGCGCAGCAGCAGCAGGCGCAGCAGGCGGTGCGCGCGGTGGCCACTGCGGAGCAGCAGGCCGAGCAGAACCGGCGCGGGGCGATGCAGTTGATGCAGCGCGCGGCGAGCAGCCGGAACGAGCAGGCGCAGGCTGAGGCTGCCCTGGCGGGTCTGGAGAACGAGTCGGACCGGCTGGTGTCGGAGTCGGATGCCGCGCGGCGCGAACTGGCGGAACTGGGACTGCAGCGGGGCCAGGTTGCGTTGAGCTTTGGGGATGTGACGGCGCGGCTGAAGGGGCTCGAGGTTGAGATTGCGGAGTTGCACGGGAAGATCGGCGCAGCCAAGTCCAAGGAAGAGACCACCAAGCGGCTGGGCGACCAGTTGCGCGGGGAGCGGGCGGCGCTGGAAGGGCGGCGCAGTTCGCTGGATGGATTGATTCGCGAGCATAGCTACTCCACCGATACGGTGCGCAATATTTTCAAGGCCAACAGCAGAAAGGGCGATGGGAATGGCTTGTCGCCGGTGGGCACGTTGGCGGACTTTCTGGAAGTGGATGGGCAGTACGAGGGCGTCGTGGATGAGTTTCTGCGCGACGAGCTGAACTACGTTGTGGTGAAGAGCTGGGACGCCGCGGATGCAGGCGTGCGGATGCTGGCGACGGATGTGGCGGGGCGCGCGACGTTTTTAGTGCATGGGGAGAAGGCGCCGCTGGCGGAGCCGCACCCCACCCATGGCGATGGAACCGCCATGAATGGGGCACCCGACTTTGTGGGCGGGGCACTCGGTTCTGTGGACGGCGTGGTGGCGCTGAAGGATTGCGTGCGCGTGCTGAACGGGTTTGGCACGTCGCTGGAGGGGATGCTGCCGAAGCTGCGGGATGGGTATATTGCGCAGGACTCAGACACGGCGCGGCGGCTGGCGAGCGAGCATCCGCAGGGGTTCTTCCTGAGCCCGAGCGGCGAGGCGTTCCACAATGCGACGGTGACGGGCGGGCGTGTGCGCGAGCAGGGGCCGCTGGCGCTGAAGCGCGAGTTGGGCGAGGTACGCGAGAAGCTTGAGGCTACAGAGGCTGCCCTGGCTCAGGCGGAGCTGGAGGCGGCGGGCTTGCAGCGCGAGGTGCGCGAGCTGACCGCAGGGCTGGACGCAAAGACGATCGAACGGCGCGATGCGGAGCGGGAGTCGGCGAACTCCGGCGCGGCGCTGCGGCAGATGGAGCAGGAGACAGCGCGCATTGAGCGGCGGCTGCAGGAGTGGACGCTGGCGAGCGAACGCAACCGCGGTGCGCGGGCGCAGAAGCAGGAGCTGATTGCACAGCGGCAGCAGGAAGCGGCGGCGTTTGAGAGTGAGCGTGCGGGGCTGGAGTCGCAACTGGCCGAGTTGCAGCAGCAGTTGGATGGGCTGCGCGGGCAGCGTGAGGGGTTGCAGCAGGCGGCAGCAGAGGCCTCTGCGGCGCTGGCCGGGCTGGAAGAGCGGCGACGCAATGCAGCGGCGGGCTTTGAGCAGACGAACCGCATGGTGATGGGGCAGACCGCGCGGATCGGCCAGATCGAACAGCAGATGGAGGCGGCCGGCGCAGAGAAGATTCGCCGCGAGCAGGAGACGGCGGAGCTGGCGGCGCAGCATGAGCTGCTGGCGGAGATGCGCGCTACGGCGTTGGCGGAGGGCGCGCGGCTGACGGAAGCGGCCAATGAGCTGCGCGGACGGATGGCAGAGCTGGATGCGAAGCTGCGCACACTGCGGCACGAGACGGAAGCGCTGCGCGAGGAGCGGGCCAACCTGACGGCGCGCGCGGCCAAACTGACCTCCGACATTGAACACATCGAGGCGACGTGCCTGAATGACCTGGGCGCGGAGGCGACGGTGCTGCGCGAGGATGCCGGCATTGCCCGGATCGACGGCGAGGCGCTGACGCTGGAAGAAGAGGCGGCGCGCGCGCTGAAGCAGCGGCTGGAGGCGATGGGCCCGGTGAACATGATGGCGCTGGAGGAGTACAACGAGACGGCCGCGCGCCACAGCTTCCTGGAGACGCAGCGCAAGGACTTGATGGAGTCGATCGAGAATACGCAGGCGTCTATTAAGGAGATCGACGATGTCTCGCGGGTGAAGTTCGACGAGGCGTTCAAGGTGATCAACGAGAACTTTGCGGTCACGTTCAGCAAGCTGTTTGGCGGCGGGCAGGCCTTTATGCGGCTGACCGACGAGGAGAACTCGGCGGAGTCCGGCATCGACATTGTGGCTTCGCCTCCGGGCAAGAAGCTGCAGAATATCCTACTGCTCTCTGGCGGCGAAAAGGCGCTGACGGCGCTGAGCCTGCTGGTGGGCATCTTCCAGTTCCAGCCGGCGCCGTTCTGCGTGCTGGACGAAGTGGATGCTCCGCTTGACGAGACGAACGTGGGGCGCTTCGCCAAGCTGATCGCGGAGATGTCCGCGGGCACGCAGTTCCTGGTCATCACCCACTCCAAGCGCACTATGCAGCAGGCGGACGTGATCTACGGCGTGACGATGCAAGAGCCGGGCGTGTCGAAGATTGTGAGCGTGAATTTGAGCAGGGACAATCGCAGCCGGGAGGAGCGGGAGCGGCGGGCCGTGGCATAGGCTTCGCAGGATTGGGTTGCGATTTTGGCGAGGGGCAAAGCGGTTTCCGAACAGCTATCAGCCGTGAGCTGTCAGCTTGAGGCGGTGACGGAGATTCTGACTCTTCGAGTCAGAATGACGGCGCGAATGTTGCGAGCGGCTGTCTGGCTAGCTAGAGCAAATATCCTGAGGATGGGCAGACGTTCGATGTGTCGGGCCTTCGGCCCTGTGAAGACGGCCTGCACATCTATGGGGACTTTGCTCTGGACTTCAACCAACTGCATTTGGAGGGAAAGCTCCCATCTCCTGTATACTTCTCCCAATGATCTCTACCCCCACCACCGCGGACACCATGGCCATGTGCATGCACATGTGTAGCCGGCCCGTGCGCGCGTGGAAAAACAATCGAATGCATTAGCAACGCAATCGACAGAATCTTCCAAACGGCTCACGGTCCCCACGGACAGTGAGCCGTTTTCCTTGTTCCCATCAATTCACTACACTCATAAAGCAAACTGATCATAGGAGCACGACATGCCAGACCAAGCCGCACCCAAGCAACACCTCGCCACCCTCGCCCTCCACGCCGGCCAGGTCGCCGACCCCGCCACCAACTCCCGCGCCGTGCCCATCTACCAGACCACCTCCTACCTCTTCAACGACTCCGACCACGCTGCCCGCCTCTTCGGCCTCCAGGAATTCGGCAACATCTACACCCGCATCATGAACCCCACCACCGACGTCTTCGAGAAGCGTGTTGCCGCGCTCGAAGGCGGAGCCGCCGCGCTGGCCACCGCATCCGGGCAGGCCGCCGAAACCCTGGCCATCCTGACCCTCGCCAATGCCGGCGACGAGATCGTCTCCACCACCTCCCTCTACGGCGGCACCTACAATCTCTTCCACTACACGCTGCCCAAGCTCGGCATCACCGTTCGGTTCGCAGACGCCGACGACTTCGACGGCATCCGCGCCGCCATCAATTCAAAGACCCGCGCCCTCTACACCGAAACGCTCGGCAACCCCAAGCTCGACGTTGTCGACATCGAAAAACTCGCCGCCATCGCGCATGAGCACGGCCTCCCGCTCATCATCGACAACACCGCAGCCTCGCCCATCCTCGTCCGCCCCATCGAGCACGGCGCTGACATCGTCATCAACTCCGCCACCAAGTTCATCGGCGGCCACGGGACGACAATCGGCGGAGTGATCGTGGATGCCGGCAAGTTCGACTGGAAAGCCTCCGGCCGCTTCGCCGACTTCACCGCGCCCGACCCCAGCTACCACGGCCTCGTCTACACGGAAGCCTTTGGCCCGCTCGCCTTCATCCTCAAAGCCCGTGTCCAGGGCCTGCGCGACACCGGTGCTGCACTCTCGCCCTTCAGCTCCTTCCTCCTGCTGCAAGGCCTTGAAACCCTCCACCTCCGCATGGAGCGGCACTCGCAGAACGCCCTCGCCGTCGCCACCCATCTCGAGTCCCACCCCGGCGTCGCGTGGGTCAACTACCCCGGCCTCAAGTCCAGCAAATACTATGCCCGGGCACAGAAGTACATGCCCGACGGCCAAAGCGCGCTCGTCACCTTTGGCATCAAGGCATCGGGTGCGGAAGCCGCACTTGCCGCCGGCAAAAAGCTTATCGACTCCGTGCAGCTCTTCTCCCACGTCGCCAACATCGGCGACTCCAAATCGCTCATCATCCACCCCGCTTCCACCACCCACTCGCAGCTCACCGTAGCGGAGCAGGCGGAAACAGGCGTCACCCCCGAACTCGTCCGCCTCTCCGTTGGCACGGAAGACATCCGCGACATCCTCGCCGACCTCGACCAGGCCATCGGGCGTTCACACGCCATTTAACCGCTTCGCGCAGTCCTCCCGTTGGTCGGCACATAACTCCTTGCGATCATCGGGAGCACCGCCGCGAAGGCGTTCACACCCCAATACTGCTTCGCATAGCTCCTCCCGACCGTCCGGCAGGACAACTCTGTCGCACTTCTTAACCAGCAAGTAGAATCAACCGAGCCCAATGACCGAAGAAGATCCCATACCAATCCCCACGCCGGCCTTCGAGGGAGACTTCGTGATCCACGACGTTCTCTCCCTTGAAAGCGGCGAGATCCTCGTCAACCCCACGCTGCACTACGCCGTCTACGGCGAGCTCAACGCGGCGCGCGACAACGCGGTGTTGGTTTGTCACGCCTTATCCGGATCCGCCCAGGTAGGTGCCTGGTGGCCGCAGCTCTTCCTGCCCGGAGACCTCGGCCTGCTCGACCTCTCCCGCGACTGTGTCATCGGCATCAACATCTTCGGCTCCTGTTACGGCTCCACCGGCCCCAGCTCCATCGACCCCGCCACCGGCAAACCCTACGGACCCACCTTCCCCCTCATCAGCATCCGCGACATCGTCAACGCTCAGGTCAAGCTGATCGACCACCTCGGCATCGACCGTCTCAAGCTCGCCATCGGAGCCTCTATCGGCGGCATGCAGGTCCTCGAATGGGCCATCCTCTTCCCCGAGCGCGTCGCCCGCGCTGTCTCCATCGGCGTCGCTCCGCTGGGAGCCATGGGCCTTGGCCTCAATCACCTCCAACGCCAGGCCATCATGCTCGATCCCGCCTGGCAGGACGGCTACTACGAGAACGGCAACGGCCCCACAGGCGGTCTCGCCCTCGCCCGCGCCCTGGGCATGGTCAGCTACAAGTCCGTACCCCTGCTCGAAGAGCGCTTCGCCCGCAAGCCGAACCGTTACGGCGACGAGAACCCCTACCTCTCGACCTCCGCCGGCCAGAACGGCCGCTTCGACGTGGCCGGCTACCTCGACTACCAGGGCGAGAGCTTTATCTCCCGCTTCGACCCCAACTCCTACATCTCCATCACCCGCACCATGGACATCTTCGACCCCGTCCGCGCCCACGAGACGCCTTACGTCGCCTACTCGCGCATCGCCGCGCATCTCACTCTGGTCGGCATCTCCACGGATTGGCTCTTTCCGCCGGAAGACGTGCGCTCGCTCGCCGCAATTATCCGCGCCGCCGGAGCCCGCTGCGACTACCGCGAAATGGCCTCCAACCACGGCCACGACGCCTTCCTCGCAGAACCCGACCGCCTCGTCCAGCTCCTCAACCCCATCTTCGAATGAGCACCTACATGGACTCCGACAGCGAATTCGATCTGGCCAACGCCCACGCTCTCATCGAGCTATGGCAACAGGAGGAGCACCGACTCCGCGAGATAATTGCCAATCCCGAAACTGCTCCCGAAGTCCGAAATCAATCAAGCGAAAGACTCACATTTGTGGTTAGTCAGATCCAAGAAGCCACGGATGCACTGGCTGCGTTACAGGCTGGCCATTAGACCTACCGCTTGTCATTCTGAGCGCAGCGAAGAATTCCCGCATTTCGCCTTCGCCGAGGGAGCCCCGTCCTTGACCAACCCCCAAAATGCTCGGGCGCCCAATCCTTCGAGCGTTGAGTTGCTTAATCGCACCCCGCGTTTCCTGCATCTCACTACCAGACGCGCAAGTAAGTGCTCAACCGCACTGGCGCCTGGCTTCTCCCGACCCAGAGTTGTACTCAGAGGCGCCAACCATGCCGCAACCAGAGATTTCGTATGTAACTTGGTCATCCAAGGGAATTCGCATCGTGTACACAGGTTCGATGGTGGTGCACCTCAGCGCGGAAGACATGTACCCTCTTGCAGTTCCAGCCAAAGTGGCATGCCTGGTCGCATCGGAGGGCAGGTGAGGGTGCTCAAAATAATCTAAGTTCCTGTGTTCCATAGGGCCCCGCATGGCAGATCGATGAGCGGTTGACGCAACTGTGTCACTTCAATCCCGTCCGAAGCTAAGTCAGGAACCTGTCATTCTGACTGAGCCTTGGGCGAAGAATCCCCGCATTTGCCTTTGCTGGTTCTTCACGCGAAGCGTCCAGGACGGCACGAAGTGCTACTTCTCGGTCCCCTTCGCAATCAGCCCCGTCGTCGAGAAGCCCGCCACCGTCGGCACAATCTTCACCTGTCCGCCCCAGCTCATCACCTCGGCCGCGCCCACCACGGTGCTCACGTCGTAATCTCCGCCCTTCACAATCACGTCCGGCCGTGCAGCCGCAATCACTTCCAGCGGAGTCGGCTCGCCAAACACCACCACCGCATCCACCGCTGCCAGCGCCGCCAGCACGCGTCCGCGCTCCTTCTCGCCCACAATCGGCCGCGTCGGCCCCTTCAGCCCGCTTACCGAAGCATCGCTGTTGATTGCCACAATCAGCCGGTCGCCAAAGCCGCGAGCCTCCTCCAGCAGCGTAATGTGGCCCACGTGCAGCAGGTCGAAGCAGCCATTCGTAAACACGACGCGCTCGCCATTGGCCTTCCACAGCGCCGAGCGCTGCACCAGTTCCTCGCGCGTCACCACCTTGTCCACTGCATGTAACGCAATCTGTGGTGCCAGCGCGGCAATCAGCTCGTGCTTCTCCACCGGGACGGTCCCCACCTTGCCCACCACAATCCCGGCCGCAATATTCGCCAGCGCCACCGCCGTCTCCGGCTTCAGTCCGGATGCCAGGCACAGCGCCAGCACAGCAATCACGGTGTCGCCCGCGCCCGACACATCAAACACCTGCCGCGCCACCGCCTGAGCCGTCATACGGTTGCCCGGACGAATCAGCGCAATCCCCTTGTCGCCCAGCGTCGCCGTAATGAACTCCAGGTCCAGCTCCTGCACCAGCTTCTCGGCAGCATCCAGGAGCGGTGTCAGCTCGCGCGTGTCCATCGCCACCGCGCGCGACAACTCGCCAAGATTCGGACACACCGTCGTGGCCCCGCGATATCGGCGGAAGTCCGCGCTCTTCGGATCCACCAGCACCGGCGTTCCTTGCTTGCGCGCCGCGTCAATGACCGCCCGGCAAACCTCCGGCGTCAGCACGCCCTTGGCGTAGTCGGACAGCACCACTGCATCGCATCCCGGCAGTTGCTCCAGCACGCTGCGCAACAGGCGGTCGTAATCGCCCTGCGGCCGCGCGCCCAGCCGTTCGCTATCCAGCCGTAGCATCTGCTGCTGTCCGCTCAGGATGCGCTGCTTGGTAATCGTCGGAAAGCCCTCCGACACAATGAACTGCGGAGACACGCCATTCGCGCGCAGACACTCAGCCAGCAGCGTCTCGTTCTCATCGCCGCCAGTGAATCCGATCACAGAAACCTGCGCGCCCAGCCGGCTGATGTTCATCGCCACATTGCCTGCTCCGCCTGGCTGGTGGCTCTGGTGAGTCATCCGCACCACCGGCACCGGCGCCTCCGGAGAGATGCGCCCCACCTCGCCCCAGATGTACTTGTCCAGCATCACGTCGCCTACCACCAGCAGACGCTTGCCGCTCCATGCGTGCTCGATCTCCTGGATCACCTGGTGCAACTGCTCGATCACCGCGCTCCCTCCGCCAGCCGACACGCCGCTGCCGCAGCGTCAACCTGTTGCTATCATAGCGGGGTGGCCGACCCTCCAGACAGCTTTCCGCCCCACACCCTCCGCACCGTCTTCCTCGACCGCGACGGGGTTCTCAACCGCAAGCTGCCGGAAGGCCGCTACGTCACATCGCCTGCGGAGTTCCACATCCTGCCCGGCGTACCCGCAGCCATCGCCCGCCTCAACCGCGCCGGCCTCCGCGTCATCGTCGTGTCCAACCAGCGCGGCATCGCCCTCGGCCTCTACACCGCGGCGGACGTGGACCGCATCCACGCCGCCTTCCAGCACGAACTGCAATCCCACGGCGCCCACGTCGATGCCTTCTACTTCTGCCCCCACGACAAGCACCAATGCGACTGCCGCAAGCCGCTCCCCGGCCTCTTCCACCAGGCGCAGGCAGCCTTCCCCGCCATCGCCGCGGAATCCAGCGTCATCGCAGGCGACTCCCTCTCGGACATCGAGTTCGGCCACTGCCTCGGCATCGCCACCATCTTCATCGAGGGCGATCCCACCCTGCAAAAACCCGGCGCTCCCCAGGCCCGCGACCTCGCCAGCCGCAGCTTCGCCAACCTTCCCCAGGCCGTCGGCGCCCTGCTCGCAAATCTTCCCGCTGGCCCTACTCCCCGATCGCCCGCAGGGTAGCGTACGTCTCCACAATCCCCGCTTCCAGCCCCGTCATCTCTACGTCGCACCCCAGCCCGCGCAGGCCGGTCAGGTCGGCCTCCGTAAAGTGCTGATATCGGCCCGCCAGGTCCGCCGGAAACGGAATGTACTCGATCTTCGCTTCGCCATGGACCGCCATCAGCGCGCGCGCCACGTCGTTGAAGCTCCTGCTGCCGCCCGAGCCCGCGTTCACCACACCGCGATAGACCTTCCGCACCTCGCCGGCCTTCGGCGCATACGGCCCAATCTGCGCAAAGAACATGTTCAGCCGCGCCAGGTCGCGCACGTACACAAAATCCCTGCGCTGCTCGCCGTCGCCATAGCCGCCCGTCCCGCTGAACAGCCGCACCGTGCCCGTCTCCAGCATCTGCCTGGTAAAGTGGTGGATCACGCTCGCCATCCGCCCCTTGTGCTGCTCCCGCGGCCCGTAGACGTTGAAGTACCGCAGCCCCACCGCCGTCGTCGGCACCTGGTCCAATTCCAGGCGATTGCGAAAGTAATGGTCGAACGCCAGCTTCGAGAAGCCGTAGATATTCAGCGGCCGCTCATTCTCCAGGGTCGGCGTAAAGTGCCCCGGCCCCGACAGCCCATACACCGCCGCCGTCGACGCAAACACCAGCGGAGCCTCCGCACGCTGCGCAAATCCCAGAACATCCTTCGTGTACTGGAAGTTGTTGTCCATCATGTACACGCCGTCGTCTTCCAGCGTGTTGGAGCAGGCGCCCTGGTGCAGGATCGCCTCCACGTTGCCCGCGCCCAGCGCGTTCTCCCGGATCGCCCGCCGGAACTCCCGCTTGTCCATGTAGTCCACATAGCGCGCACCATGCAGATTCACAAACTTCGCCGCGTTGGCAAAGTTGTCCACCACCAGAATGTCGCTCAGGCCATGGGCATTCAGCTCGTGGACCAGGTTGCTGCCAATAAAGCCCGCGCCTCCGGTAACGATCAACATGCCCGGTAATTCTCCTTTGTATCTTCCCAAGGCGGCTATGCGCTCTGTCTGTCCAGCACCCGGCCCACTGCCGCCGCCATCTCCTCTATGGAAATGGACGTCAGGCACCGGCGCGCCTCGGCCGTGCAGGTCAGCAGGTCGCAGCCGTAGCAACTGGTCTGATGATAAATGACTTCATGCTGCGACCCGGCCGGATACCAAACCCCCGGCAGTCCGCGCGCGGAGAATGCAATCACGCACGGCACCCCCACGCACGCCGCCAGGTGCATCGGCCCGGAGTCCGGCCCCAGGAACACCGCCGCATGCTCCAGCACCGCCGCCGTCTCGCGCGGACTCAGGCTGCCGCACAGGTTCACCTTGGCACCGTCCCAGTTCCTCGCTGCATAATCGCTCACTTCGGCGTCTTCCTGCGCACCCACCAGCGCCAATCCGTACCCGGGGTACTGCCGATGCAGTTCCGTCAGCAACGCCTGCCAGTTCTCCTGGCCCCAGTCCTTGGCCTGCATCTTGGTCCCCGGACCGCACACCATCAGCGGACGCCCTGCCAGCGCGCCCAGCGCGGCAGCCGCCCGCTCCCGTTCCGCCGCCGTCAACCGCAGATCCCAACTGGCCGCATCCCCGATGCGCGCATCGCCCAGCCCAGCCAGCGACCGCGCCAACCGCGACGCCTCCGCTTCAAATCGTCCGCTCGCAGCATCCAATGGGTTCTTCAGCTCTTCGCTGCCCGGCAACCCCACCACCCTACGCACGCCGGCCAGCCGGAAGAAGGCCCGGTCGCGCCCTACATTCTTCTGTCCTCGCACTGGCATCAGGTACACCAGCACATCGGGCCGCAGCCGCCGAATCTGCCACGCCAGTCGCAACAACTCGCCGATATGCCGCGTTCCCACCGTGTACCGCATGTAGCCCTGCACCAGCCCGGAATCGCCCAGCACCGCGGCCGCGGCCGGCGCCTTCGCATGCACTGGGAAGTTCGTCAGCAGCACTCGCTCGGATCCAGGAAACATCCGCTCAATCAGGTGGAAGCACGGCAACGCCACCAGGGTGTCTCCCAGGCTGCCCAGGCGATAGATCAATACCTTCCGGACCTTCGGCTCAGGCGGCAAGCTGCTTCTCCCCATTATTTGTTGAACGCTCGTGTGCCCCCAGTTGCCTCGATGATAAATTGAATCGCGCCCCTCCACCGCTTCCGTCCTGCACCCGCCCTAGCACCTCCGACTCTGGAACCAGCCGCAGCCTGCTGATACAGTGGGATGGGTCAGCCACGAACGCTATGTTGGATGCTCTCGAAATCACGCGACTCCAGGACGAAGCCACCGTCCGCTGGCACAGCGACGAGCCCTGGCCCGATCCCCTCGCCGCCGTGCCGCAGCAGCTCCTTCAGCTCGCCCTCGCTAATCACCGCGCGAACTTCGACCTCTGGCACCAGGAGGACAAGGCCCGCGAGCCCGAGGCCACCCACGCCACCATGGCGGACATAAAGCACTCCATCGACAGCCTCAATCAGCAGCGCAACGACTTTGTCGAAGCCATGGACCGCCTGCTCCTCGCCGCCGCCGGCAATCAGAACCCCACCGCCCCGCTTCACTCGGAGTCGCCCGGCCTGATCCTCGACCGCCTCTCCATCCTCGCGCTCAAGATCTACCACACCGCCCAGGAGTGTTGCCGCCCCTCTGCCTCGGAGGCCCACCACCAGAAGAATCGCAGCCGCCTCGCCCTGCTCGATGAGCAGCGCAACGATCTCGCCGCCTGCCTCGATGCCCTCTGGCAGGACACCCTCAGCGGCAAACGGCGCTTCAAACTCTATCGCCAGATGAAGATGTACAACGACCCCGATCTCAATCCATCTGTCTACTCCCACACCCTCGCCCATGAGCCGAGTTGACCTTCGCGTCAAGTGTGCGTATAAAACCGGAACAAGACCAGCCGACAAAGTTTCGCCGCTGCCAACATTCATGCCGCCTCCGTACCGCTGGTTCAGGAGCGCCTCACCGCAGTCCAACAGCACAGCACGCACCCGTCCGGCGCAACCGCGGCACACGCCGGCAACCTACATCCAGACAGGACCCGCAACCCCATGAAGACCGCTACTGCCGTACCCGTGAAACGTCCGCGCACCCTAGCAGGAGCAGCAACCGCATCGACAGATGGAGCTCGTGCCCATACCCTCCTTCAGTACGAGGCCGCCATTCGCCTGATGCAGGAGGGCAAGTACGAGAAGGCACACACCGCCTTCAACCATATGCTCACCTCCAACCCCGCGGAGCTAGCGGAGCGCATCCGCATGTACGCGAACGCCTGCGCCCAGCACATCTCCAAGGGAAAGACCCAGTTCTCCACCTGCGAGGAGCGCTACGACTACGCCGTGTCCCTGCTCAACGACGGCAACTACGAGGATGCCCGCGCCCAGCTCAAGCAAATCATCGCGGAGAACGATCAGTGCGACTTCGCCTTCTACGGTCTTGCCGTCCTCGCCAGCATGACCGGCGAGGCCCACACCTGCCTCGAACACCTCACAGAAGCCATCCACCTGAACCCGCGCAACCGCATCCAGGCCCGCGCAGACTCCGACTTCCAGGACATGGCAGACGATCCCCGCTTCACCGAACTCCTCTACCCCGAGGTCTAGGAGGACGCTGAGCCATCCGCATGTATCCTTAACCAAAATGCCCACCCCCATCCGTACTGCCCTGCTCGACCTCATCGCCACCCACTCCTTCCGGCTCGGTGACTTCACCCTCGCCAGCGGCCAGCGATCGGACTATTACATCGACTGCCGCACCACCACGCTCCACGCCGAAGGCGGCCGCCTCGCCGGCATACTCTTCTACGACCTCATCCGCCAGTACATGCCTACCGCCGTCGCCGTCGGCGGCCTGACCATGGGCGCAGACCCGCTCGTCTCCAACACCGCCTCCGCCTCCGCCTGGGCGTTGGCGGAGTACGTCGAGACCCTCGAAATCTCCGCCGAACTCGAACTTGATGGCGACGACGACCCTGGCCTGCCCCCCGCCCTCATCCACGGCTTTCTCGTCCGCAAGGCGGAAAAGCAGCATGGCACCGGCCGCCGCATCGAGGGCTTCCTCCAGCCCGGTGCGTCCGTCGTCATCGTCGACGACGTCTGCACCACCGGCGGCTCCACCATCACCGCCATCGAGACCACCCGCGAGGCCGGCATGACGGTCGCCGGCGTCCTCTGCCTCGTCGACCGCGAGCAAGGCGGCCGCCTCAACATCGAACGCGCCCTCGCCGAAGTCCCCCCGAACGACAATTCAGACAGCGTCATCCCCTTCCACAGCGTCTTTACCGCCGCCGACGTCCGCCGCGCCCATCTTGCCCTGAAATCATAGAGCGGTTAAAACAAACGCCTGCCATGTACAAACGAATGCTTGTCCTTCTTCTATGAGGGAAGGCGCAGTTGTCCACATGATCCAGCGCAGCGTCCCTGGACCCATGATGGCCGATGCCCAGTGTCCTGAGTCTGAAGTTGTACTGAAGAATCGCCAAAAAATAAATCCGAATTTTGTTGACCTTCTCCCACACGCATTAGTCCTACCAACATCTGGTACACCGATGTTCGTTGCAAGAAGGAGCAGCACCATGAAGTACTCATGCGGCCTCGTCGCCCTTACCCTCAGTGTGTTCTTAAGTGGCTCAAGCGCAGTCGCTGTGGCCCAGATCGCCGTGACATCCAAGCCGATCCAGCTCAAGCCGCTCTCCAACGCACCCATCACGATGCACCTCGCGGATGAGAGCAAGGCCATCTACCTCGCCATCGGAAAGCTTGCCGGGCTCAATGTCATCTTCGATCCGGACTACCAATCCAGACAGGTCCAGATCGATGTGTCCAACCTCAGCCTCAGCGACGCGCTCCGCATCCTGGCAGAAACCACGCGCACTTTTTACAAGGTGGTCGCGTCCGACACCATCTTCGTCGCAGCCAACACTCACGTCAAACACACCGACCTGGATGACCTGGGCGAGCAAACCTTCTTCCTCAAGAATGTTTCCCAGGCGTCCGATGCGAATGAGATCTACACCGCGCTGCGCAACATGCTCCCGCCCGATGCCAAGTCCTTCCTGGTCGCCGATAAGAACGCGATCCTCGTCCATTCCACCCCGGACAACATCGCTCTCGCGCAGAAACTCCTCAATGAGCTCGATCAGCCCAGGAAAACCTACCGCCTCACTTACACAGTCACAGAGATGGACAGCGGCAAGCGGACCGGCGTCCAGCACTTCGCCATGATCGGCGCCTCCGGCCAGCAAGCCACGCTCAAGCAGGGCAGCAAGATCCCCGTTGTTACAGGCTCCTACAGCACCGGCGGCGCCGACTCAAAAGACCCCGCCGGGGTCCAGACCCAGGTCACCTACCTCGACATCGGCATGAACTTCGACGCCACCGTCACCACTGTCGGCGATTCCGTCACCCTGAAATCCAACGTCGAACAGTCCAGCCTCGCGGATGAGAAATCCGGCGTCGGCCCGCAGGACCCCATCGTCCGCCAGACCTCGCTCAAGGGCGTCTTCTCCGTCACTCCCGGTAGGCCAGTCATGCTGGGCTCAGTCGATATTGTAGGTAGCACGCGCCATCTGGATATCGAAGTCACCGTAGACCCTCTACCCTGACCCCAGTCCTCTTCGCATCCCTGCCGGTTTCGCCCGATGGTTAAATCTTTCAGACCCGCCTAAAATCCTCGCCGTTTGTTTCGAGTGAGATCGAACAAAATCCTGTACCAAATGGTAACTAAGGTAATATTTTTGAGATGACTAGCGGGCCATTCGTAGGGCATTCTAGGTTCACCGATGCTCGCGAACGCCAATCAGCAACCAGAGATCGCCCCTGCTGACCAGCACATCCGCGCGGTCACAGCGGCTTGCCAGAAGCACGGCATCGACCATGGCAATCCCGGCAGTCTTGCCGGTTTCATGGATGCCCTCGGCAGGGACAAGCTTCTGGCAATGAACTTCTGGTCGCTGGTCGCACACCTCACAACTGTCGCTGGTCCGCAGTCCACCAACCCCGACTGGCTGCTTGCCATCATCGTAGAGGGCGTCACCGGCCGCAGTCTTGCAGAGACCCGTGCCGCGGGCTCCGAGCAAAGCCGTCTCGTCCAGCGGCTCGCCAGCATGCTGGCCGGCGAAGACGTGGATAGCCCTCTCGCGCACACGCCCCATCCCCCATCCCGCCAGGTGGATGTCTCCGGCATGCGCCGCCTCGCGATCCGCCTCACCGAGGCCGATCGCGCCGCCACACCCATTGCGCAGCGCTCTCCGACTCCCATCGCATGGCCGTCGCCGCAGGCTCCGTCCATCGCCGGCTCGGACCGTCCCGCAGAAGCGGCTCCCGGTCGCGGTCTGGCCTCTCTCTCCGTATGCCTGGACGCGACCACACCCAACCTCGCAACCAACCCTGTCTACGGCGCTGCCGTCCTCATGCTGCTGGTCATTGTTGGCAGCGCGTCGTTTGCTTATTCCAGCAAGTCGGTCGCGTGGCTCAAAGTTGGCGCCTCCGCCCACGCACGCCACAACTCAGCCGACTCCTCCTCGAACCCACCACCCTCCGTCACACCAGCAGGCTCCGCCGCTCTATCTGGCGAAGCCGCCATCGCACGCGCAATTCCCTCCGCAAACCCAGCGCCCAAAGCAGCACCAACCAAGCCCGCTCGAACCCTGGTTCCGCCACCCGCGCCCGAAATCGGCCACGTTCCCGAGGGTGACGCCTCCGACACCGCCAACGCTGACGCCCTCGTGGCACGCGACGCCGACGGACTCATCCAACTCCCCGAATCCATCATGCAGCGCAACCTCGAGTCGTCCCGCGTGCCTGTCTATCCGGAGGCCGCCAAAGCAGCTCACCTGGAGGGCGTCGTCGTGGTCCACGCCGTGGTCGCCCAGGACGGCAGCGTCGGCCATCTCCGCGTCCTCACCGGCGACCCCGCGCTGCGCCACGCGGCGCTCGACTCGGTCGCCACCTGGCACTACCGTCCCATCCTCGTCCAGGGCAGGCCGGTCGAGGTCTCCACCACCATGTCCGTCGACTTCTCCGAGACCGAGTAGTCCGCCAACCGCGCATTCGCATCCATGCGTTACCCTGTAGCAGCAACCAGCCACAGGAGCCCACCCAGCACCCCATGAACTCCCCCGCATACCGCATGCCCGCAGAATGGGCGCCCCACGCCGCCACCTGGATCGCCTGGCCCCACAACCCCGAGGACTGGCCCGGCAAGTTCCAGCCCATCCCCTGGGTCTATGCGGAGATCGTTCGCCATCTCTCCCGCGTCGAGGACGTCCACATCCTCGTCAACGACCTCGCCGCCGAGCGCCGGGCAACATCGATTCTGAAACGCGGCGGCGCCAACCTCGCCCGCACCCACTTCCACCACTGGCCCACGGACCGCGTCTGGCTCCGCGACTCCGGCCCCATCTTCGTGAAGAAGATCGACGCTTCCGCCAGCGGCGAAGACCTCGCCGTCACCAACTGGAAGTTCAACGCCTGGGCCAAATACTCGAACTGGCATCTTGACGACAAGATTCCCCACCACGTCGCCAAGCTCTACAACCTCCCCGAGATCAAGCCCGTAGTCCCGCCCCCACCCGCTGCTCCCGCAAGCATGAAGCCGCACCGCATCGTCCTCGAAGGCGGCTCCATCGACACCAACGGCGCCGGCATCCTCCTCACCACCGAGGAATGCCTCCTCTCCGAGATCCAGCAACGCAACCCCGGCCTCGGCGACGAAACCTCCACGCAGCGGGCGCTTGAACAGGCCTTCCATCGCTACCTCGGCATCGTGCAGACCCTCTGGCTCAACCGCGGCTGCGCTGGCGACGACACCCACGGCCATGTCGACGACATCGCCCGCTTCGTAGCCGAAAATACCATCCTCGCCTGCGTCGAACCCAACCCCGCCGACGAGAACCACCTCCCGCTCGCCGAAAACCTCGACCGCCTGCGCTCTGCCCGCAACCGCACCGGCAAAGGTCAAGCCAGGCCCTTCCAGATTGTCGAACTCCCCATGCCCGCACCCGTTGTCTTCGAAGGCCAGCGCCTGCCCGCCAGCTACGCCAACTTCTACATCGCCAACGGCCTCGTCCTCGTCCCCACCTTCAACGACGCGCAAGATCGCCACGCCCTCAACATCATCGCCAGCTGCTTCCCCACCCGCGAAGTCATCGGCATCCACGCCGTCGACCTGGTCTGGGGCCTCGGCACCCTCCACTGCCTTACCCAGCAGGAGCCGGCATGAGCACCAATTCAAAGACCACCGTCGATTGGCAGGTCGAGACGATTCGAGCGTTTGTCATGAAGCAGAAGCAGGATCGTTATGTTGAAAAATCTCGTCCCCAAAATCACTACATCTGTAACTACACCCAAGAATCGTGGTCATCCAAACACTGTGTTAGCTGACGACCTCACCCACCTCCGCGCCGCGATCGCCGAAGCCCACTCCGCCGAGGCCTCCGGCGAAGTCCCCATCGGCGCCGTCATCGTCCACCGCGGCCAGATCATCGCCCGCGGCCAGAACCGCGTCCTCCGCGACCACGACCCCACAGCCCACGCGGAGATCGTCGCCCTCCGTGCCGCTGGCCGCGCCCTCGAAAACTATCGGCTGGTTGACGGCGACGAAGCCTGCACCCTCTACGTCACTCTCGAGCCCTGCGCCATGTGCGCCGGCGCCATCCTGCACGCCCGCATCGCACGCCTCGTCTACGCTGCGCCTGACCCCAAGGCCGGCGCCTGTGGCTCAATCGTCGGACTCAGCGTCATCAACCACCCCCAGCTCAACCACCGCGTCGAAGTCTTCTCCGGCCTCCTCGCCGACGAGTGTGGAGCCCTCCTCACC
>Ga0302283_1000716_pt1 | contig 27589 bp, 27 predicted proteins | sample III_Fen_E1_4_FD_198770 | JGI IMG/M metagenome (GOLD analysis project Ga0302283, IMG submission 198770) | Peat permafrost microbial communities from Stordalen Mire near Abisko, Sweden - III_Fen_E1_4 | ecosystem: Environmental > Terrestrial > Soil > Wetlands > Permafrost | place: Sweden: Abisko... | reverse complement strand
AGGTCCGTTTTCCAGACTGGATCCATCGGATCCTCGGGAGACTCGAGGTGGACGGGCTCCTCTGCCGGCCACAGGCAAATGGCGCCGGGAGGGCATGGGTAAGGCTGCGCAAGTGGCTGGACGACGCGAGCAGGGATCCCCAGCACGCGAGAGTAGGCGGCCTCGGCCTCCAGCACGGCACGCGGCCGCCGCGTCCACCAGGGCGCGACGACCCGCCGGTAGTACGCCGGATCGACGGCCCCTCTGCGGGGCCCGTATAGGGAGCGAGGGCGACGCCGTCAGCCGAGGCGCGCGCCCTCTCGGCGGTTGCAAAGCGCGCCTGGGTGACAGCGTCGAGCTCGTCGCCCGGCGGCGAGGCGCCGTCTGCCATGGCCATGGTGCCGCACAGCGTGACGAGAAGTGCGGCGGCGAGGCTCATCGTGATCAGCGGTGTTCTCATGGGCAACCGTGAGACCGAGCGGTCGCGCAGTGCTTGGATCCGTCGGCCTTCCCGTCGCCATCGGCGAGGTGGTTGGTTCACTCTTGTTCGAGGGGCGCCCGCGGAGGTAGCTCTATCAAGTGTCCAGCGTCGACGTGCCGCGATCACTGGAGCGCATCGCGGCCCTCGTGCGGCAGCAGCGCTTTGGACGGTTCGTGGGAGCGGTTTCGTTCGTGGCGTTCGCGGTCCTCTTCGAGCTGCCGGAGTCGCGCGACTTCGACCAGTGGATGAACATGGTGGGGCCGGATGGCGCCGCCGTCTGGATCCTTCGCGTCCCCGCGCTGGGTTTCCTGCTCGCGGGCACCTGGCTGCTCGTCACTGCCCTTCGCAGCCGCCCCGAGGACGCTCCGATCCTTCGCCTCCTTCTGGACGCGCCCGACTCGATCGTGTGGGTGCACGCGAACTTCGCGATCGAGCGCCACGCCTACGGAGCCACGATCGCGCGGTCGCGCATCGTCTTCCTGATGACGACGAGTGGAGCGGGACTGTCCATCGAGGTGCCCGCGCGAGAGATGGACGGCGTCCTGGATGGGCTCGAGTCGTATCTCCCGCACGCGACGTTCGGCTTCACGGCGGAGCGCAAGAAGCGGTACGCCGAGAACCCCGAGCTGCTTCGCATTCGGGCGGAAGGATCGGCGTACCGCGGCAAGAGCCCCGCAGACACTGCGCGTCTGAGGCCGCCCGCAGCTGGACCGATCGGCGCGGGGGCAATCGTCGTCCTCGCGGCGCTCCTTCTCCGGGTGGCGCTCCTCGGGCAGGGCTGCTCGTCAGGCGGGTCCGGGCGCTCCCTCGGCCCGACCCGCCTGACACCTCCCGCGGTCGCGCTCCCCGCGGGGACGGCTCCGGCGATCGAGCGGGCGAGCGTCGCGTTGCCCGGCGACCTCGCGATCACCGACACCCGCGCGTACTACTCGGTCCCCTTGGAGAATGACCTCTTCGGATTCAGCAAGGAGGGTCACGATACCGCCTCGGTTGTCCGCCACGACGCCTCGCTCGGCGCCATCACCGCGTCGGGGTCGGCCCTCTACTACGTGCTGGGGCAGACCCTCTGGACGCTGCCGAAGCCGTTCGACGAGAGGTTCAAGGTCGGAGAGGGGCTGGTCGACGCCTACCGCGTCGTCATCGCCGGCAAGCACGCGTACGCGCTGGACACGGGCGGTATCGACCAGATGGATCTCCACACGGGCGAGGTCCGCCGCGTCGTTTCTACTCGCTACAAGGTTCTCGCGTCCGATGGAGCGCGCGCGCTCTTCTACGATGAGACGCTGAAGGCGCTCGACGATCAAACGGGGCGCATCACGTCGCTCCTGTCGCAGCCGCGCTGGATCAACGCCATCGCGGCGTGCGGCACGTCGGTCTATTTCACGACGAGCTCCGACGGCACCCTCTATTCGCTCGCCGCTCCGAGCACCGCGCTCGCCCACGTCGACAACGGGCGCGCGATCGCGTGCGATGGCTCGGCGGTTTATTGGGTCGACGCCAACGTGATCAAGCGACGAACGCGCGCGGGCGCGGGCGTGATCGAGGTTGTCACCGGGGGGGTACCGGAGAATGCCCAGATCGCGGTCGACGAGACTTCGGTCTGGTTCACCGTCGCGGGGAGCATCCGGCAGGTCGACAAGAGCGCAACCACACGCTGACGTGCCGTGCCCTCCTCGCCCCTGCTTACCTTCCGATATTCGTTTGGCCCGACCGAGCCAATGGATCGTCCTATCAGACGACCACGCCACAGCCGGTAGGGCACTCTTCGCTCGGCGGAAGACACACGATGCCGGGGCAGGACGGCCCCCCGTTGCACAGCTGGTAGACGCACCCGTCGACCGTGCCGGAGTCACGTGTCGCTCCGTCGGCCGAGGCGTCCGCACCCGGCTCGCCCGGCCCTCCCGCGCACGCGAGCGCGCCGGCGACGGCGAGCCCTGCCGTCGCGAAGACGAACGCCTTGGGGATTTTCAGCGCACGGGTGCGGGTTGCCGGCTTCATTGGGTCGCGAGCCTAGCCTCGTCCCGCCGACGAACAAAGCCCCGCCACGCGATCCGTCCACCGAGCTGACCGTTCAGCACGGCACACAGACGGTCTGGGTGCCGAACGTGCGCTGGTCGTACTGGCCGTTGTTGCATTCACTCTCGCAGTCCCACTCCTCGCTCAGGAAGTTCCAGGTCCATACCTGGGCAGCGATGGGGCACGCTTGCTGGGGCGGAGGTCCCGCGCAGACTCCGCCGTTTCCATAGATGCCTCCGTACGAGATGACGACGAGGTTCGCGTTGTTCACGTCGCAGAGCGGCAAGCAGTGCCAGAAGCCGGCGGGAGCGTAGGACGGGGACTGGCCGGAAGGACACGCGGGCGGAGGCGCGACGCACAGGACCTGCGTGCCGTCGACGGTGGGACCCGAGGGGTCTACCGGCGTCGTGGTGGTCGGCGCGGGCGGGGTCGCGGGACCCGAACCCTCTACCGTGGAGGGACCCGAGCCCTCTACCGTGGAGGGAGCTCCCGCGCTCGCCGACCCCGTGGCCGCGGGACCGCCGACGGCGACAACGCTCGTCCCTTCGGACGTGCCCGATGCGCCGACCATGCTCAAGCTCGGCACGGCAACCTGGTCTGCGGGGCAGACGGAAGGAACGCAAGAAGCCGTCGTCGACGCGAACGGTGCGGTCGACGGGGGGGCCGACGGCGTCGCCACCGGCGACGGGCTCGAGGGTGACGATGCAGTGCCACCCGTCGTCGGGTCGGCGCCGGGCCCGTCCACGGGCACGCTGGTTCCCTCGCCGCCGCCGGTGCTCGAGCCGCCCGACCCGTTCCCGCTCAGCACCGAAGGCGCGGAGCCGATCCCGCTCGCGCCGTCCTCGCCGGCCGAGGGGGGAGTCACCTTGCTGTAGAGAGCCGTCTGCCCGGCCGAGCACTGTGCCAGCGCTTCGGTGTCCGAGCCTACGGCCGCTCCCCCACCGTTCGACGCGCTGCAGGCCCACGTCGCACTCACGAGCAATACTACAAGCGCATTTCGCATGAACGTTCTCCTCCCCGGACGCTCAGCACGAAGCGAGCCCGCCACGGTTACGCGCGAAATTCCATGGAATCGGAGGGATGGCTCGAGGTCCGGAGATGATCGGCGATGCGCGGGCGCGTGCCGACCTGTGCCAGTGGCTGGCTCGCGAGGGCGCGGGCGCCCTGTCGATGGGGGCGGCGCTGCCAAGATCCCAACGTCTTCGTCGCGAACGATGTCTGACCCTCGATGACCCTTACCCATGGCGCGCCGTCCGCCCGCGCGGTGCTCGTCTCTCTCTTGCTCGTCCTTCCACCCGGCGCCGGCTGCGCCGCCGCGTCGCTCGACGTCCCTGGGCCTGCGATTGTGCCCGCGGCCGAGTCCGACTTTCACGCGACCATCGACGGGAGACCGTGGACCTACGGCGCGGGCTGCGGCTTCGACGGGACGGCCAATCCGCTCCCCGCCCTCGTCGCCCGGTGGGCCGCCGAGAGACGGATGGACATGCTCGTCCTCTTGCTCGGCGACCCGAACGCGGCCGTGCGAGCCTTCGGGGTCGCCGCGTGGCTCCGCGAACCGCAGCAGGCGTGGCCCACGGCCGTCGTCGACGCGATCGCCTATGCCCGCACGGACGGCTCCCGCGTGAGCTGGTGTGACGGGTGTCTGCGGGGGACGAGCACCGTGGGCGACATCGTCTCCCGCCTGGAGCGAGGTGCCGACGCAAATCCGCTCACTACCCTGGCGCCCGACAGGCGCGGCGAGACACCTCCGCCACGGCTCACTCCGTCGCTCGGTTCGCGGTGAGCCTCATGCGCGCGGGCGGCGCATCGCCCACGTGATGACGAGCCTCGCCACGACCATTCCTTGCGGGTCGGTCAACTCCACGGAGACGTCAACGTCGGCCTTTCCGTCGCCTTCGAGCCGGGCGAGCGCAGCCTCGCCGTCGACAGTCCCGGTCCCGACGAGCACTCCTCGCGCGGTCGAGGAAGCGGCGAACGGGCTGGCGGGCGAGGTGAGCGGCTTCGAATCGGCTCCCGAGGGGACGGTGCGTCTCACCGCTCCGCCGGCGGTGGCCGAGGACTTGATCGCGCCAGCGCTGCCGCGGCTCCGCGAGAGGTATCCGGGGATCGTCCTCGAGCTCGACGCGAGCGTCTCCTACGCCGACCTCGCGCGCCGCGAGGCGGACATCGCCGTGCGGCTCATGCGCCCGACGAGCGGAGATCTGACCCACGTCAAGCTGGCGGAGGAGCCCAGCTTCGTCGCCGCTTCGGCCTCTCTCGCGGCTTCGCTCGGCGTGCTCCGCGCCCTGGAGGACGCACGCCGGATCGCGTGGGACGCGTCGCTGGAGAATTTGCCCCACGCACAGTGGGTCGACAAGCACGTGCCGCGCGGGGCCGTCGTACTGCGGACGAACAGCGTCGCCGCGCTCCTCACCGCCGCCGAGCGCGGCGTGGTCCACGCGCGCGAGCGCCGGCTCGAGGAGGTGAAGCTCGCGAAGCGGCTCCGCGCATCGCTCCCGCCCACGCCGCGGACCGCCCTCTGGCTCGTGGGCCACCGCGCGCTCCGGCGGGTGCCGCGCATCGCGGCGGTATGGAGCTTCAGGCGCGGCGCGGCGCGGCGGCCTCGCGCCGGCGCGCGAGCTTCCTTGAGGCCCAGACCCAGGCACTGCCCGCAGCTCTCGCCCTCGGACGTGTGCCAGGGAGTGCCGCTCCTGATCCGCGCGTCACCAGACGGGGCTGTCTCGGGTGGACTTTCCGGCCAAATCAAGGTGAGGAACGAACCTTGCTGAGTCTGCTCGTCATGAACGGGCGAGTCCTCCGCAGAGGTGACACATTGAAGCGATCCATCCTCCTGGCAATGGGCTTGGCGGTGGGCGCCTCGGCCTGTGGCGGCATGACGAACCAGTTCTCGGGAACCGAGCACCTGACCATCGCCTCCGTGGTCCCGGGTGGCACATGGAGCGGGTACTCGGAGACGACCTTTCAGGACAGCATCCCCGCCGGCAAGACGGTCCACCTCACCAGCGTGACGCTGACGTCGAGCTCGGGGGAGTTCTCGTGGCTCTCCTCGACGGTGGGCTCCACGCCGTCGGGCGTGCAGGTCGTGTCCCTCTCGGCGATGGAGAAGATCACGGGCCCCGCCACGCTGAACATCGATTTCACGGGAGACCTTCGGGCCGATCTCGTGGACGCACACACCGTGCGGATCAACTGGAACGAGCAGTTTGCGGAGAACGTGAAGGAATACCCCGACGGGCTGACCGTCACGGTCTCCTACACGATTGAGCTCGATCCCTCTTCCTGAGGCAGGGCTTGCTTCCCGGAGCGGCGCCGTCGACAGTGGCGGCATGAAGACCGTCGCTATCGTGCTCGTCGCTGCCATGTCCCTCGGAATCCTTGCCGCTGCCTGCGGCGGCTCTCCTGCTCCCGCGGCCACGACGCCCTCGTCGGCGTCGCCTGACAGTCCCGCAGCCGATGGCGATGCGGGTGCTCCGACGACACGCAAGGCCGGCGGCTCCGCCGGCTGACCTTTCCGGGCAACACGGGGACCTCCGCTCTCGCGCAGCGCCGGGCGCTGCCGCGCCTCCGTGCGGAGGCTCAGTCGCCGTGCATCGCCCGCACCAGGAGGACGATCTCGCGCGGCTGCGTTCCGGCGGGTAGCTTTTGCATTTTCGCCATCGAGCTTTCACGAAGCTCGGGAGACTGGGCTCGGTTCGCCCGGGAGAGCGCGCGTCGCACACCCTCAGCATCGAAGTCGGTGCAGTACACGGGCGTCCCGGGCTGCTGCCTCCACGACTCGTCGAGGCTGCCGGCGTCGATCCCGTCGAAGCCGAGCGCGCCGACGAGATCGATCACGACCGCCTTGGCGCGCGCGTCATCGCCCGCCACGGGTAGCGCGATCCTCCCCTTCGCACCCGGCGGCAAGCCGCCTTCAGCGAGGCTGTGGGCCATGATGTTGTTGAAGACCTTCACGACAGGGCGCCCGAGGTGCTTCGCGACCCAGCGGCTCTCGGTCAGCCCGCTCTCGATCTCCGCAATCACGCCGTCGCGGAACGACGGGTAGTAGTTCCCCGTGTCGACGACGACCACGCCCTCGGGCACGTTGCGAAAGAGATCTTTCGGGAGGAGCGGGACGTTCTTCTCGGGGATGGTTACCACGACGAGGTCGGCGCCCTTCACCGCGTCGGCCACGGGCACGGCCTTGGCGCCCGTCTCGACGGCAAGCGTGGCGAGTGACGCGGGACCGCGCGAGTTTGCGATCGAAACGGTGTGGCCGAGCTTGGTGAGCCTTCGCGCGAGGACGCCCCCGATTTGACCTGCGCCGATGATCCCGATCTTCATGGTTACTCCTCCCGGACGCACGTTCGATGACCGGGGTGCACCCTCCGTTCCGGAAGACTCAGCACGACCGGAGCGTGCCGAGATCCATCCTCACGGGCTGTCCAGCTCGAAGCGAAGCAAGTAGATCCGCTCGGCCGGGATAGCGCAGCAGCTCGCCCGGTAGCGTCCGGGCGGCAGCGCCAGATGAAGCACGCCGTAGTCAGCCTCGATCTTCTCGGGATCCTCGTGGCCGGGGAAGGCGGCGTCGAACGCCAGAAGCCCGCGAGCACCGATTACGAGCCGCAGCTTCGTGGGTCGCCAGGCCGCTACCTGGTCGAGGAAGGCCTTGGCGTCTTCCTCCGTCTCGCACTCGAGACCTCGAACGAGCACCGCGCCGTCGCGCCAGAGGAGGCCGGCCGTGCTGCTCTCGAGGTCGAGCACGAGCGCGCTGCCCTCGCCGACCGGGATGCGGCCGCACGCCTCGTACTCCTCGACGTGAACGTCCTCGAGGGTGTCGCACGCGCGATCGTAGTCCGAGGGAACGCCGCCGGCGGTCCACCGCGGCGCCATCTTCAGCGCGGCGGAGGCGTCGAGCGGAGGATCATTTCCGCGCCAGAGAGCCGCCAGGTCCGCGGGGATGATGAGGAGCGGGCCACCGAGCGTGCAGACCCACGGGAGGAGCGCCATGGCGAAAGGATGCCACCGCGCGGGATTCGGCATCGCAGGATCAGCGCAGGCGCTGGCGGTCGCTTCGGCGCGGCGCGCGATGTGCGAACATGGCTCCTCGGACGACATGGCCCCGCGAGCTGCGCACATGAATGACGTCGAGGCTCTTCGAGCGCAGCCCGTGCCCCGCGACGAGGCGTGCTCGTGCCCGCGCGGGGGAAGGTGTGAGCCACGGAGGACCGCGGGACCTCCCCTTCGCGCTCGAACGAGCATAACCTTGTTTTCATAAGCAGCGCCGGCTCCCCTCCCGAACCGCGTTCCGTCGGCCGCTTCCTCGCCGGCCTGGCCCTCCTCTCCGCCGCGGTGCCCGGGTGCAACATCAACAACGAAGACTGCCCGAACGAGCCGGCGCCGACCTCGGTCTCCGTCTCGCCCGCCATGGCGTGCAGCATTTACCCAGGTCGGGGTCTCCGCCGGCTCGCCCTACGCCACCATCACCACACGGAATGCCTGTCGCTGTGCAACAGGGTCGATTGCGAGCTCGACGGCACGTACGAAACCGCGCTCTTCGCGGCAGCGGGCGTCGGCCCTGACGGCAGCGTGCGTGCGACCTACGGCGGGGCGGACGCGGGAACGGTCTGCCCGCCGTGGGCGGGGAACGTCACCATCTCCTGACCGATGCCAGGGCGGACGGTGGACCGCGGACGCCGCCGAGCTGGCATGGCCGGCGGTGCTCGGCGCGGGCCCTCACTTTGCGGGCTGCGCGTACTTCGAGGCCGTCAGCGTGCACGCCTTCGACCGGCTCGCCCGCGAGCTCGAGGCACACGGAGCGCCGGGGGCGCTCGTCCGCGACGCCAGGAGGGCCGCGGAGGAGGAGGCCGAGCACACGCGAACGATGGCCGACCTCGCGCGGCGCTTTGGCGCCTCCCCGTCCGCGCCGTCCAGGGGAGACCTCGGCGTGCGCTCGCTCTTCGAGGTCGCGCTCGAGAACGGCGTCGAGGGCTGCGTCCGCGAGTCGTTCGCGGCGGTGCTCTCGCTCGTCCGGGCGGAGCGTACGACGCTGGGCGAAGCAAGGCCCGCGCTGCGGCAGCTCGCGCGCGACGCGTGCGGGCACGCGAGGCTCAGCTGGCGGATCGCAGCATGGGCCCTGCCGAGGCTCACCGCCGACGAGCGCGCGGCGATCGTGTCGCGGATGCGGGAGGCGAGTCGGACGCTCGCGGCGCACGAGGGCTGCATGACCGAGGGAGCGCTCGAGGCGAGCGGGACGCCGGACGACGACGCGGTGAGGCGCCTGGCGCGCACGTTCGACCGACGCCTGTTCGGGCCGAGGACCGGGGGCCGGCGACCGGGACGCGTCACAAACCGCGACCGCTCGGGAAGGAAGGGCGTCACGGCGGACGGAGCCACCGCGATCGTCACGTGGTCGGAGCTGGTCCACGAACAGCAACAGGTCGTCGTCCTTCGCATGGATCCTGCGACGGGCGCCGAGCGGGCGAGGACCACCTTTCCGGTTCACCATAGACCCAATGACTACAATCCCGCCGCCGTCGTGCAGGTCCAGGGGGCCCATGTGTACGTCATTGCGGGCCCCGTGGACGAGGGACACGTGTACGTCGATCTTTATTCGCTAAGGCCGGCGGACCTGGTCACCGAGCAGCACGTGGTAGTGCCCTCGAATACGTCCTCTCCTGGGATGGTTGGGTGGGGCGACCGGCTCGTCATCTGGAACGGCATGGGGCTCACCGACTTTTCGAGTGACCTGCGCGAGCTCCGCCGCCGGCCGGGCGACTTGGACACCCCCGGCGCACCCATTGGGTTCGACATTGAACCAAGCTCCGGAGCCGTCTTCACCGACAGAGGCTATTATGCCCAGTTCGCGGAGGAGCTCCACGCGCACTACTCCGGCGTGGAGGGCCAGAACGCGATCTGGAATGCTGGCACACCCGTCGTCGTCTCCAGCGGCGAGTGGGGATGGGACCCACGCATCACGTGGGTCGACCTCAGCATTCCGCCGGACCAACGGTAGCCCCGCCCGGGCAGGTTGGCGCGGAATTGCGGCTTGTGGGTCTGGCAGAGCGGCTCGTGGGTCTGGCAGAGCGGCTCGTGTGTCTGGCAGAGTGGCTCGTGGGTCTGGCAGAGCGACTTGTTGGTCTGGCAGAGCGACTTGTTGGTCTGGCAGAGCGGCTGTGTCGTCGTGAACTTCGTCTCGTTCATCACGTCCTTCCTCTTCGTCGATGTGACAACGTCCAATGCCGTCACGACGAGGAGCATTCTGGTCCCGCCTCTCTCCTGTTTGGTGACGGAATGCCGCGCGCTCGCGACGCCCCGCGCCTTGTCGGCCTGTGACTTCGTCCGCGCGAAGCCGCGCTGGCGAAGTCACTGAGCTCCCGGTCGCACGGCGAGCACGAAAGGAGGACGTGCTCGCTGTCCGAGCGGCTCGTCTTGACCAACAAGCGACTTTGCAAGAGATCACAGCCGCACATCCAGATGAACAAGAGGAAGTACGGCTTGTTCGAGCGGCTTTTTCATCCGGCGCCGCGGGCCGGGCCGACCCCGGCGCGTCGTTTCGTCCCACGCTCGTGGCGTGGAGCTTCAAGCTTGGGATTGTCAAGGGCAGGTCGGACCGACCCCGGCCTGACGCTGGAGCGGTCAGCTCGGCGTCCCACGGTGGTAAGTTGGTCTTCGTGCGGCGCGGGTGGATGACATGGGCGAAAACGGCGGCATGATCGGCCGCACGCTCGGGCACTTCCGGATCGACGCGAAGCTCGGCGAAGGCGGGATGGGGATCGTGTACCGCGCGACCGACGAGACGCTGCGGCGGGAGGTCGCGCTCAAGGTGCTCCCCGAGTCGCTCGCCGCCGACCCGGAGCGCCGCGGCCGCTTTCTGCGGGAAGCTCGGGCCGCCGCCGCGGTTACTCACAACAACATCGCGACCGTCCACGAGGTCGGGGAGGCCGACGGCCACGTCTTCATCGCGATGGAGCTGGTGGAGGGGCAGACGCTGCGTGATCGGATGGCGCCAGGGCTGCCTCGCGTCGACGCGATGCGCTTCGCGAGGGAGATCGCGCGAGGCCTCGCTCGCGCACACGAGAAGGGGATCGTCCACCGGGACCTGAAGCCGGAGAACGTGATGATCACCCCCGACGGGGACGTGAAGATCCTCGATTTCGGGCTGGCAAAGGTGCTCGACACGGAGCCGTCCGCCGCCAGCGCATCCCCCACCGGGCTTCAGGCGACGGCCGAAGGGCGGGTCATGGGGACGCCCGCGTACATGTCCCCGGAGCAGGCCGAAGGGCGCGCCGCCGTCGACGCCAGGAGCGACGTCTTCTCCTTCGGCGTGATGCTCTACGAGATGCTCTCCGGGGCGCGACCCTTTCAGGGGTCGAGCAGCGTGGAGATCCTCTACGCGGTGCTCCACAGGGAACCCGAGCCTCTGGGGGCCGTGTGCGCCGGCGTGCCGGAGAGCACCGCGCGACTCGTCGCCGGGTGCCTCGAGAAGGAGAGAGAGAAGCGGTTCGCCTCCGCGCGGGAGCTGCTCGCACCGCTCGAGGCGGGCGCTTCGCCAGAGAGCCCGGACGCGACGTCGGGCCAGGCGGCGCCGCCCGAGAGAGTGTCCACGGTGAGCGGCCTCGGGACCGCGTTCGGGCCGACGATGGCAGGGGATGCCGTCCGGCCTGCGACGCCGCCTCGCCATGCCGAGGGGGAGCCCCTGTCCGCGCTCGCACCAACGGATCCGCCGATCGGCTCGGGCGCGGAGGGTCAGCGCGCACGGCAAGGCAGGATGGTGTCCATCGTCGCCGGGGCGCTGCTCGCGGGCGGGCTCGCCTGGTGGGGGATCGCGCGCCAGCCGAACGGCTCGCCGCTCTCCGCGGTGGCAAGCGCGTCACCCTCCGCGGCCGTGGCCGCGCCCCCCACGGTCGCATGCAGGGACGTGCCGATCCCGGACTCGAACAAGCCCGAGGCCGTCGCGTCGTACCGCGCGGGCATGCAGGCGTGGTGCGACGCGAACCAGGCGCTCGCAGAGAACGACCTGCAGCGCGCAGTCGATCTCGACCCGACGCTCGCTGCCGCGCACCTGCGCTTGAGCCGCGAGCTGTTCGACGACGGCGACACGGAGGCCGCGCGGCGCGAGCTCGAGACCGCGCAGCAGCTACGCGTGTCGCTCTCTCCGCGCGACCTCGACGTCCTGGCCTTCTACGAGCCGATCATCATGCACTCCCCGCCCAACTGGGACGAGTCGCGTCGGCGTCGCGACGCGGCTGTCGTCCGGTCGCCGGAGATGGCGGAGCTGTGGGCGCTGCGCGCCGCCGCGGACCTGAGCCTGCACGAGTTCGGCCGCGCCCGCGCCGACGCGACGCGAGCCGCCACGCTCGATCCGAGCTGCGCCATGGCCCGGTTGATCCTGGCGCAGGCGGAAGGTGGCGAAGGGAAGCTCGACGCGGAGAAGGCCGCGCTCGACGAATGTCTCCAGGTCGCGCCCAACGCGGGCTCCTGCCTTTACACGCGCGCGATGCTTCGCGCACGGCAGGGCGACTGCGTGGGCTTCGGAAGCGACGGGGAGGCGCTCGTCGCGGCGTCGCCGAACGACTGGCGCGGCCGCTACATCGTCACGAGCTCGCTCGCGCTGCGCGACGCTCCGGCGGATACGCTCCGCAGCTCCAAGGGGCAAGACGTCGCGCGCGTCCCCGCACGCGCGGGCTGGCAAGCGATGTCGCGCATCCGCGCGGAGACGGTCATCGCTCTCTGGTTCGGCGACTTCCCCACGGCCGAGACGTCGGCGCGGGCGCGCCTGGGTCTTCGCGAGAACACGAACTCCACGCTGCTCTTCAACGCGGCCAGGGATCTGATCAGAGCGCTCCTCGAGTCAGGGCGGCTCCCCGAGGCGGGCAAAGCCGCGAACGAGCTGCTCGAGCAGAGTGAGGTGTGGGACACGCCGCGCTCCGTCGGCGAGGACGGCACGCCTGTGTTGCTCGAGGTCGCGCGGCGTGCGGGCGTCCTCACCCCGGCGGAGTGGAGCAAACGCCTCGAAGCATGGGTCGCAAAGTGGAACGTGCTCGCGCCCGGCAAGACTGGCGCGGAGAACGTGATGTTCACTGCCTACCTGTTTCCGGCGGAGACGCGGGCGGATGCCGAGGACGCCGTCCGTCGGCTGCCCGAGCTCCTTCCCCTGGCCGCCCGCTTGCCATGGGGCGACTTTCCGGTCGGGAAGGCTTACTTCCTAGCCGGGAACATCGAAGAATCCGTCCCGTACCTGCAGAGGGCGGCTTCGTCTTGCACGGCCTTCGAATCCGCCATCACGACGACCCACGCGGCGCTGATGCTCGGGCAGGCGCTCGAGCAGAAGCACGACAAGGCCGGGGCGTGCGCCGCGTACGGCCAGGTGGTGACGCGCTGGGGCCACGCGAAACCGAAGTCCATCAGCGCGGACGCAGCGCGTGACGGCATGAAGCGTCTCGCGTGTCCGCCGTGAACACTCGTTTGCCCGGGCGAACGAAACAGTGCCGATACGCACGCGGCGAGACGGCTCCGTCTTGCAAGCAGGGCCGTACCAGACGTGAGCCTACGTAGGTGTGGCCGATGGCAGGCGTCTCTTGAGCTCGAGGGACGAGCGTGGGTACGATGATGACTCCCTGTAGGAGGGGTCCCTGTGGCCGACAGACCCAGTACCGATGCGGCGAGCCTTGCGCTGGAAGCACCCCCGCAGAAAGCGGTCGTGTGCCTCGTCGCCTACGCACAAGACAAGCGCTTGACCGGAACCCTCGAGGTGACGCGGCTCGTAGATGGCACGACGGCGATGGTCGTCACCGATCGCGGAGGCGTCGCGAAGATCAAGACGAGCGTGCAGGTCGCCTTCCTCGCCAACGTCCTCTACGAGCTCGGTTACGTGGAGCACGCAGCCCTGACGGCGTCGCTCTTCGAGCTGTCCAAGCGTCAGCGCATCCACGGTGAGATCCTGCTGGCGGGCGGCCACGTCACCGCGGAGCACCTCGAGCACGCGCTGAAGGAGCAGACGTCACGCAAGCTCGACCACGTCCTCTCCCTGGGCCAGGTCGCCTTCGCGTTCCACGCGGACGTGGACCTCCTCGCGTCGTATGGCGGAAGGGAGACCATCCGCGTCAACCCCCTGCCGGCGATCTGGAGAAGCGTGCGCGACACGCCGCCGGAGGAGCACCTCCGTGCCTCCCTCGAGCGGGTAGGGCAGCTGCCTTGCCAGCTCGTCGCGAGCGACGAGATCGCTCGATTCAAGTTCAATCGCGAGGAGCTTGCGCTCGTCGAGTGCATGCGCGTGAAGGAGCTCTCGCTGGACGAGCTCCGGGCGATGAACATCGTCGCGCCCCGGACGGCCGAGCTCCTGTTCTACACGCTCCTCATCACCAAGCAGATCGAGGCGGGCCCGCCCCCGTCTTCGAGGCCGGTACCGCCGTCCTCCCAGACCTCCCAACGTAGCTGGACCTGGCGAGGGCCGGCCTCAGCGCTGCTGCAGTCCGCCGCGTCCGCTCCTCCCGCCCCGCCGTCCTCCCGCCCGAGCTCCAGGAGCGGCGCGCCGGGGCCGGTGTCGATCGCGAAGGCGCTTCCGTTGCCGGTCTTCGGGGCGGACGGCGTGTTCGAGCGCGCGAGGTCGATCCTGCGTGAGGACTACTTTCAGCGACTCGGGGTAGCGCGGGACGCTTCCCCCGGCGTCATTGACGCTGCGTTCCAGGAGGCCACCCGCCTCTGGTGCGGAGCGGCTCCGCCCGGGGTCGCGGGCGCCGAGGAGGCGCAGGAGACGGTCGTGACTGCGCTCGTGGAGGCGCACGAGACGCTGATGAACGACGAGCTGCGGCGCGCGTATGTCATGAATCAGCTCTTCGATGCTCCTCCCGCGCAGTCATGACGGCAGCGCCCTCGTAGCGCTCAGCAGCCGTCCGCGTGCGGGTCGCGCGTCGGGTCGACGTAGGGCGGAGGGGCGGGACCCCAGAAGCCGTTGAAGAGGCCCACGTCGTGCGGGACAGTCTCGAGGCCGACGATCGTGCGCCCGTCGGCGCTGAGGGTGACGTCGAGCGTATAGAGCCCGACACCGTGAACGCGGCCGTCCACGGGGTCGGTCCCGCTCGCGTCATTGAGCTCGGGGTGACCGTCTAGCGCGATCCCTCCGCGGACGGCGGTGGCGGCGGCGCTCACGGTCACGTGGAGCGCTCCGTCGTCAGACGCGGTCGCGCCGGTCTGGCTGACGAGGGACGGGACGAACCTGGTGGTCGTCAGGCCGCTCGCGGGGTCGACGACACCGCCGGCGTCCTGCCCGGACAGGTCGTGCAGGCGACCGATGTAGAGGCCGATCTCGTCGAGGCCCTGGAAGGTGTACGGGTCGGTGCTCTCGGTCGTGGTCAGCGCGTTGCCACCCGGGACGACCCACGTCGCGGCCGGGTCGACGAGCCACCCGAGCGCTGGCATCACCAGGGCAGGATCTCCCTGTCCGATCGCCGCGTAGAAGCTCGACACCGTGCACGCCGCCGAGGACACCGGGGCCATGCCCGAGCAGTCGGCCGGCAGGCCCCCGTCGGAAGCAAGCTCCGGACAGGAGAGCGCCGCATCGCTCGCGAACCCGGCGTCGGCGGCATCGATCCCCCACCCGGCGTCGGTGACCGCGTCGATCACCCACCCGGCGTCGGCCGCGGGGTCGCTCGCGACCTCGGCCTGCGCCGTCGACGAGCCGGCGCTCGGCGAGCTACAGGCCGGGCACAGGGCAACGGCAAGAGAGACGGACGCGAGCGTGTACCACCTTGCGGTCGTTGAGAGCGGGAGCGGCATCGTGGGTCCTCGTAGGGGCAAACGTGGGTGAGACGCCTACGAACCTTGGGATGCTGAAGTCTGCGCACAACCTACGTGCCCGTGATGAGCTCTATTGAGGCTGTGAATGCCGCCCGTGGGGGGCCACGTCGATTTCTTGCTACCGCAGCCCTCCTCGCTCCGTCTATTGGAAGCCCCCCCTCGAGGAGAACCGCCCGAATGATGAACGACCCGGTCTTTCAGCTGTACGCCCTCTGCTCCTGCGTCCTCGTGGTCATCCTGTACGGCCTCGGTTTCGATAGAGAGGTGCAGAGTGCCGTCAGGGTCTTGACGGCCAAGACGCGCAACGACCGCAAGGTCGTCGTGAACCCCGAGGACTCGAAGATCAACGGCGGCGCGGCGGTGGCGGACGTCGAGCACGCCGACGTGCAGCGCCTGAAGCGCGCGCACACCAACTCGCTCGAGAACGCCGTCCCCTTCTTCGCGGTGGGCCTGCTCTATGCGATGACGTCGCCCAGCCTGACCTTGGCACGGGCGCTCTTCATCACCTTCGTCGCGATACGCGTGCTCCATGCGGTGTTTTACCTGTCGGCAAAGCAGCCGTTCCGCACCGCTTCCTTCGCGGTGGGCGCGATCATCAACCTCACGATGGTCGTGCAGATCGTGCGGGCGGTCCTCTAGTACCCACACGAGCAAGCTCGAGGTTCGGGCGGGGAGATTCCCAGCGTTCGGAGACTCGGCGTCAGGTTTCGGGCGAGTCGCTCGCGGCGGGCTCGCCCACATAGCGGGCGCGTGGTCGCAACAGGAAACCGGCAGCGCGTTGCTCCATGGCGTGCGCGATCCACCCGGCCGTGCGAGCCAGCGCGAAGAGCGCGGTAGCCGAACCCGGCGGAAGGCGGAGCGCGCTCGCCAGGGCCACGAGTCCGACATCGCAGGAAGGAGGCTCGCGTCGCAGGGAGCGCATCGCCTTGACGAGCTCGCATAAGACGGAGACGCGCTCGTTGCGCTTTCCGAGCGTCATCGCGGAAGCGAGGAGCGCCTCCGCACGCGGGTCTGCCGCAGGGTAGAGCGGGTGACCAAAGCCCGGGATCTCCTCCCCCTGCCGCTCGCACGCAGCGATGACGGCGCGCACGCTTCGTGCGCGACCGATGGCGGCGACTACCTCCTCCACGCGGTCGCACACTCCACCGTGCTGGGTCCCCGAGAGGCTCGCGAGCCCGGCACACACGCACGCGTAGAGGTCCGCCCCCGCGGACGCGGCCACCCGCACGGTGAAGGTCGAGACGTTGAGCTCGTGGTCGGCAAGCAAGACGAGGAGCTGATTGACCGCGCGCACGCTCTCCTCCGTTGGTTCCGCGCCGAACCCGAGGAGCGCCGCCTCGGCCACGCCGCCTGCCTGTGCCGCCGCCCGTGCCCGTACCGGACCACCCTGCGCAAAGCCGAGCAGCGCCGCCATTCGCAGTATGAGCGTCCTCGCAGCGGCAGTGCTCATCCCGACGGAGCTCCGGTCGCCAGCCGCCAGCGCGGGAACAGCGAGCGAGAGTGTCGTGAGCGGGCGGGCATCCTCGGGGAGGAGCGCTGCGAGCGCCGACGTACGCACGCCGAGTCCATCTGCGCTCCACGCGGGGCGCGCCACCGGGAGCGTTCCACTCCACAGCAGCTCGGCCACCGACTCGAACGGGTGGCCCGCGGCGAGCAGGGTTGCGCGATGACCGCGGTAGATCGGCCCGCGCGCATCGATGGTGCTCACCGCGGACGGCAGGACGGGCTCCCCCCAGCGCAGTGCGCCGGCCGCTACCGCGCCGTGACCTGCGCGCGCATCGCTGCGTGCCTTGAGGCGCAGGAGATCGTCGCGTCGGTACCGGTGGCCAGCCTTCCCGTGGGCGCGCTCGCTGCGTACCAGCCCGCGACTCACATAGGCGTAGAGGGTCTCTCGTTTCACGCCGAGCAAGTCGGCGGCGTCGCGCCCGGAGAGCCAGGTTGCATCGGCGCGACGTTGATTCACGAATCCACGTTGATCAACCCTCTCCATGAACCCATCAATACAACGGGGCATCGATGAGCGCTCGATGCCAGGAGGCAAGGATGGAAGCGGTAGGGCAGGTAACGGCAGACGGCCTCGACGGCGTGGTGGTCGCGGACACGCGCCTCAGTGAGGTGGATGGGAACGCAGGCCGGCTCGTCATCGCCGGTGAAGACGTCGAGCGCCTTGGCGGCACGGCGTCGTACGAGCACGTGGCGGCGGCCCTATGGGGCGTGGACGTCGGCGCGGCACAGCGGGCTCTTGGCGAGGGGCGAGTCATGGCACACGCGTGTATCGCCGGCCTCGGCGACGCGCTCGCACGGGACGATGGGATGGACGCGATCCGGGCAGCCGCTGCCCATCTAGACTCGCGCGTCTTCGGGTCGCCGGCGGTCATCACCGGCGCGGTCGCCACGCTGGTCGCGGCGTGGGCAGCCCGGCGACGTGGGCGGGAGCCGACTCCCCCCGATCCGGCGCTCGGACAGGCGGAGGACTACCTGCAGATGATCACTGGCGCACAACCGGACGCGCGCCTGGTGGCCGCGCTCGACACGTACCTCGTGACCGTCATCGATCATGGCCTGAACGCCTCGACCTTCACGGCGCGGGTCGTCGCTTCGACGGGGTCGGACATGGTGAGCGCGGTCGTAGCGGCCATCGGCGCGCTCAAGGGGCCGCTTCACGGCGGCGCCCCGGGCCCGGTGCTCGACATGCTCGACGCCATCGGCGCGCCCGATCGCGCGACGGAGTGGATCGAGGGCGAGCTCTTGGGGCGGCGGCGCATCATGGGCATGGGCCACCGCATCTACCGCGTGCGCGACCCGCGCGCTGCGGTCCTGGAGAAGGCCACGTTGCGGCTGGAGCGGGCAGGGGTCTCGACCGGCCGCCTCGCGCTCGCTCGTGCCGTGGAGCAGGCGGCGGAGGGTGCGCTGCGAGCGCGGTATCCGGATCGGCCGCTGCTCGCGAACGTCGAATTCTACACGGCGGTGCTTCTGGATACCGTCGGCCTCGACCGCGCCGAGCTGACGCCCACCTTTGCCGTCGCGCGGACTGGTGGTTGGAGCGCCCACGTCGAGGAGCAACGGGAAACCGGCCGCCTGATCCGCCCCGCATCCAGGTACGTGGGACCGCGGCCGCGCTGATATCGAGTCCGTTTTCTGGGCGCGGGGCACGGGGAAGAAATCGTCGGGCCTCTGCGTCACACGGGACCAGGCTGTCGCGTTTGTCCTCGTGATGATGCTCGAGTCCCCTCGTCTCCGCCGCCTCCTTGACCGCGCCATGGCAGACGCAGGAGTACGCACTGCCTTCATCGCCCTCGTGCTCGCCTGCGTCGCCTGCCACCCGGCCCGCCGTCACGCCGATCCCGAGCCGCCCGCCACGCCGGCCGTCGCGGAGCCACGGACCGCGGTGGTCGATACCGGGCTCCCGCCGCTCACGAACGCGCCGTGGCTCGATCGGCTGGATCTCGAAGGCGGCGCCACCGCGTTCGTCTCGGTCCCGCTCGGGGCGAAGGAGCCGCGACCCATCATGGTCGCCGCGCACGGCGCCGGCGATCGACCCGAGTGGGCGTGCGGGGCGTGGCGCGGCGTCACCCAGGCCTACCCTTTCATTATCTGCCCGCGAGGGACGCCTACCGGCGACGGACGATACTACTGGTCGTCGACCGCCGAGCTCGCCCGCGTCGTGGACCGCGCCATCGTCGCCCTGCGCGAGCGCTTCGGCGCGTACGTGGCGCCCGGGCCCATGCTCTACGCAGGCTTTTCCGCGGGCGCGATCTACGGCGCGGCCTTCGTGCGCGACCGCGCGGCCGACTTCCCGGTGATCCTTTTCGCCGAGGGCGGCTATGACCAGGTCGCCGATCCGAGGTTTGCGGCGCAATTCAAGAAGAACGGCGGGCGGCGCGCGCTGCTCGGGTGCTCGACGGGCGCGGGGTGCCTCGGCAGGTTCCGGCAGGCGGCCAAGGTCTTCGAGCGCGCCGGCGTCCGGACGCGCGTCAACGATGCCGGGTTCATCGGACACAACCTCCGCGACGAGGTGGTGCAGTCGCTGCGCAAGGACCTACCGTGGCTGGTCTCGGACGCAGTCGGATGGCCGAGCGCGGGTTCCGTGACGGTCCCCGCGCCCGTCTCCTCCACCGACGCGGCCACGACGGCGACGCACGCGAGCACGACAGCGGCGCCCCCGGACGAAAGTCCCGTCGGGGTGGTCGGGATCGACGTTCCGAACGATCTGCCGGTCTTCTTCGCGCGAGGCGCGAAGGATGCACCCGCGCGCATCGTGTTCCTCTCCGGCATGTGCACCCATCCGGGCGGCTACCTGCAGTCCTTCCAGTACGCCGCGCACGCGCGGGGATCGATGCTGGGGTTGCAAGGAGACGTGTCCTGCGGAGGCGACTACCGGCGATGGTCCTTCGACCTCGCGAGGCAGAACGCACGGATCGAGGCGGGATTCGCGGCCGCGGGCGAGCCGGAGCCGGGGCAGCTCAAGGACGTCGTCCTGATTGGATACTCGCAGGGCGCGCGGCTCGCCGAGGGCCTCGCGCACGCCTATCCGGAGCGATACACGCGCGTCATCCTCATCGGCGATCCGGCGGATCCCTCCGCTGCTCGCCTGGCCACGGTCCGCGCGGCCGTCATGATGGCCGGCGAGCTCGACGCCAAGGCGCACATGAAGAGTGCCGCCCGCGCCCTCACCGCCTCAGGGGTGCCCACCACGTACCTCGAGATGCCAGGCGCGCGCCACGGGCAGATGGGAGACGCAGAAAGGCTGATGGGCGCGGCGCTCGACTGGGTGCTCGGAGACGGCGGGCGGTCGAACGCGCCTGCCCTTTGAGGGCCGATCGGGTACCGTCAGGACGATGGAAGAGCTCGTTCTCGCGAAGCGGGTCTTCGACGACGCTGATCTCTCGACGATGAGCTTCCACGACGTGCACGTCTGGTCGATGGTGCCGCGCGCCGAGGCGTTCGAATACCTGCTCGACCTCGACTACATCTTCGCGTGGGTCCACCCGAAGGCTGGCGAGACCCACTTCAAATTCTGGGTCGCGCCCGCGACGATGGTCTTCGAAAACGCGTACGACATCGCGCTGCACATCGACTCTTCTCAAGGCGTGATCGAGATCGCGGATCTCTACACGGAGAATCCGGGGCCGACCCGAAACGGCGTGCTCACCGAGCACACGTACCGGTTCGAATGCCAGGAGGGCCAGATCTCGGTACGAGCCACGGGATTCAAGTTGTTCCCGCGCCGTGGACCGGAGCTCCGGTCCACGCAGAGCTTCGACCTGGTAGAGCGCGGTGGAATCAGCTTCGCGCGTGAAATGGGTTGATCCGTTTCTGACGAGCTCTCGGAGTCGTCACGTGCGGGCGAACCGTGCGCGGAGGTAGCTCGTGATGTCCGCGGACTCGTAGAGCCAGCGCACTCGCCCCGGCTCCTCGATACGGAGACACGGAACCTGCTTCTTTCCGCCGCCGTGGATCAGGGCCTCGCGCGCTTCTTGGTCGAGCTTGATGTCGGATGCTGGGAGCTTCAGACCGAGGAGCCGGATATCGCGGCGGACCTTCCTGCAGTATGGGCACGCCTCGAAGTGAAAGAGCCGCAGCGAGGCGGTCTCCGCGTCGACCGCGGCCTGCTCCTCGCGCGAGCGCTCCATCGGTCGGCGGCCGCGGAGAGCGTCCAGGAACAGGATGAGCCAGATGAGGAGTGGCATGGGTTGACGAATCATTGTGGAGCGCCCGTGTGCTCCCGAGCAAGCTCGGCGTCCCTTGTGCCTATGGCGAACGGCGCTACGGGGAGAGTCGGTTCCCCGCCGCCAGGCCGACCACCTTGAGGGACCCCACGCACGAAGCCGTCGCGCGGTCCCGCTTCCGCAAGCGGGTCACAGCGGGTAGACGCCGTCGCACGCTGTCGGATCCGTCCAGCGGTCGACCCACGACCCGCTGTCGCACTGGTACCAGGCATCGTCGGACTTGCTCTGAACGCAGGCGTTGTCCTGCATCTGTCTGCCGAGCGTGTCCGAGTAGCAGCCGGTGGCGCCGCCCGCACCAGCACCACCACCACCGCCGCGGTGCCCATAGGCGCTCAGCGCTTGCTCTGCGTAGCCGATCCGCTGCGACTGGTCGCACTCTCCGCACCCTTCGAAGTCATCCTGGAAGGCGATCGTCGCCTCCGTGACGTCCGAGGCGTGGCGGAGGTCCGACAGCCCGTAGCCGGGAAAGGTCTCGAGCTCGTACCAGACGAACTCGAGCTGGAGCGTCAACGAGTATTCGGACTCGCCCTTGGTGTGCGCGTACCAGACGACGTTGTCGTCGCCGTCGGAGTTCCATCGGCCGCCAGCCGACCACTGAGCGATGCCCCGCCCGGGCCCTCCGCCGTACTGCTCCACCGTCGGGCTCATGCTCGACTCCTGATCGAGGTTGCCCACGATGCCCGCCGCCTGGAAGCTCGCGAGCCCCTTCCCAACGAAGAAGTCGTAAGCGATCCGGTCCGGATCGGAGACGGCGCCGGTGGAGTCACCGACGTCCTCGCCGTTGCCCGCGCCGCAGCCCGCGGCACCGAGTGAAGCTGCCACCATGAGAGAGGTCACGGTCGCCTTCAGAGTCTGTTGGTTCATGCTCGTGGTGTTTTGCGAGCCGTGTGCCGGCTGCACCGGTACTGGCGCGCGCGGCAAGTGCGCGTTTCATCGAGCGGGATCGGGCAAGTGGAAGGTTTTCCCCCACCTGCGGCGGGTCGCCCCCCAGGCGCGTGATCCAACACCGGGAGCCCCTCCGTGGCCGCCCCGCGCCCACAAAACAAGCACTTGCCGGCCGTCAGCGAGGCGCGCGTCCGGGCACGTCGCGTGCTCCAGCATCCGTCGCCATGCAAGACAGCTTCAGTACGATGTCCGAGACCGAGGAAGACACCCTGGTGATGCACCGGCCGTCCCCGCTCGAGGAGCCCTCCTCATCCCCGCCGCTCGTGCTGGAGGTGACGCGCGTCGCGCACCCAAGGCGCCGTCCTGCCGCCACGCGACCGTGGCGGCTCGCCCTCGCCGCGATGAGCGGCGCGCTCCTGGCGCTTGGTGCGGTGCAGTTGCCAACGATCGTTCGGCCTGCGCGGGCGGCTACCTCATCCACCACCTCGACGCGCAGAGCATTCGAGGAGAGAGCGAATGGCACCGTGCGCGCCGACCTCTGCAGACCGGAGCCAGCGGCGTCCCCCGTTGCTGCCTCGGCCTCCCCGACCCCGGCCACTACGCCTCCCCTTCCGCGTGCTCGGGAAACCGCACGTGCCCCGCGCACCGTTCGGGCGCGCACCGCACCGCGCCCCGTCGCTCTGCGACCGAGGCTCACGATCCTGGAGGCGGCGCTGCGGCCGTGAGGCAGCTACCCCCACTGCTGCATGGCGCGCGGCAGACTCTGAGGGCAGAGCTGAAGCTGCGGGCTGGCGGCCACGATCCCTGGGACTGCATGCAGGCCACCAGCCATCGCGCGGGCCGCGGCGACGAGCTGCGCGACGGCGGTGTTCTCGTCGCCGCTCTTCTCGATCGCGTTGGCTCGCAGCACGTCGATCTGGAGCCGCGATGGGATGGCGACCGGGACGCTGCCCGGCGTGGGGCCGAGCGCCGCGAGCACGTTCTGGAAGTGCCCATGGTAGGGCCAGGTACGCGTAGGTTACGCGATACGCCGTGTCGGCCCGTAGATCGGAGGGGCGGGGATCGCACGACCCAAATCATGTCCCGGCGGACTGCATGTCACCCGCCTTCGCCGACGAGCGGGCTAGCTGGCAGCGGACCACCTGCTTCTGGGCCGGCTCCCAGCACGTCGAGCGTGCTCTCGAAGAGAGCCCTCTGCCTGTGCGGATCGTTCGCCACGACGGCGAAGTAGCTGGACAGCGCCCCGGTCAACAGGACTGCGTTCTCGCCGGCAGCGAAGTCGCCCGCGCTTGCGCGCTGGCAGTACGCGCGCCAGAGCCCGAGCGCGACTCCGACGCGATCGGGCGTCAACGCGCCGCCCGCCAGGACCTGGACCATCTCCGGGGGGAGTTGCTTTTCGCCGAAGCTCGCGGCTTGCGACCAGAGCCCCTGGTAGCGCTCCGCCTCCGTGAGCGCAGGGCCGGCGTGCTGGGATTGTCGAGTCGTCCCGGGCGGCGACGGAGAGCGGCGCGTGGCAGTACGTGCACTGGATCTGGCCGCCCTGCCTTGCGAGCTGGATCGGCGCGCCGCACTGCGGGCAAGTCAGGATGCGGACCTCGGTCGAGAACGCGCTCATGATGAATACGACGCTACCCGAGCTCCCTCGCGACGACGAGTTGAGTCCCGGCGTCCATCGCCTCGCCACGCGACAAGCCTGTTGGCCGCCATGAGCCGGGTTGGACGCGCTGCGCACGCCTTGCGCGTGAGACCACGACCCCGCCGCCGTCCGCGCCGGCACGCGCGTTGCTCTCACCACCCCTGGCTCGCGCGTAAATGCACCCGAGTCCGCCAGGAGATGCAGCCATGAACTCGACCTTCCTGGAGACGCTGACGGAACGCTGGTGGATACCCGTCTTCCGCGGCATCGCCGCGATCATCTTCGGCGTGCTCGCGCTCGTCGCACCCAAGCTCGGCCTGCTCGCGCTGGTCGTCATGTGGGGCGTGTGTGCGATTGTGGATGGCGCCTTCAACCTATCCTTGGCGGGGTGGGCCAGCCGCGCCGGCGGCAGATGGGGCTGGTACGTGTTCGAAGGGCTCGTCAGCATCGCCGCCGGCGTGTTCGCGTTTGCCTATCCGGGGCTGACTGCAATGGCGCTCCTGTTCGTGATCGCCGCCTGGGCGATCGTGACCGGCATCATCGAAATCGCTGCATCGATCGAGCTCCGGCACGCCGTCAGCGGCGAGTGGATGCTCGCGTTGGCCGGTGTGCTCTCGATCGCCCTCGGGATACTCCTCTTCGTCCACCCTGCCTCCGGCGCTCTCGCCGTCGTCTGGCTCATCGGATTGTATGCCGTCGCCTTCGGCTCCGCCCTCATCGGCCTCGGCGTGAGGCTCCATAGCTTACGCGGGCCGGGCGGCCGGATGGCCACGCCGGGCGGAACGCCGAGCGCCGCGTGATTTTGTAGCCCGGCCCGATGTCGCGCACTTTGCCACCGAGTCTGAAACGCCACCAGCGAGTCTGAGGCGAACGACGGAGTCACAATGAACCAAACGGAACCGAGAAAAGAACCCGCAGTGCAAGCCCCGAGCTCAGCGACGACCGATGCGAAGCTCGAGCTCGTCCCCATTCCCGTGTCCGACGTCGATCGCGCCAAGGGCTTCTACGGAAGCCTTGGGTGGCGGCTGGACGCCGACTTCGCCAAGGGCGACGACTTCCGGGTAGTCCAGCTGACCCCTCCCGGCTCACCCTGCTCGATCATCTTCGGCAAGGGAATCACGACGGCCGTACCGGGCTCGGTGCAGGGACTGCTCCTCATCGTCTTCGACATCGAGGCAGCTCGCGCCGAGCTTGTCCGCCGCAGAGCCGACGTCAGCGAGGTATTCCACGACGAGGGCGGGATCTTCCACCATGCGGGGACGAAGGGGCGCGTCCCGGGTCCGGACCCGGCGGGTGGCTCCTACGGCTCATTCGCCTCCTTTGCCGATCCAGACGGCAACGGCTGGCTACTCCAGGAGGTCAAGACGCGGCTTCCTGGACGAGGCCTCCTGTGGGACGTGGCGACGTTGACGGACCTTCTGCGCGAAGCAGAGGAACGCCATGGCAGGTACGAGCCGACCGCCCCGAAACACCACTGGTCGACGTTCTACTCCGCTTACGTCGTCGCGCGCGAGGACGGGAAGACGCCCGAGGAGGCGGCCAAAGAGGGAGCACGCAACGCTGGAGGTTTCCGCCAATGAGCACCGCGACGAACTCCTACACCCGCCCTCAGCGCCCGCCGGAGCTGCTCGGCCAAACCGTGGTCGTGATCGGCGGCAGCTCCGGCATCGGGCTCGAAACCGCGCGACGAGCTCGCGCCGAGGGGGCCAACCTGATCCTGACCGGCCGGAACGCCGACCGTCTCGAGCAGCCCGCGCGCGAGTTGGGTGCGCTGAATACCGCGGCCTTCGATGCCACCGATCCGGCGGCCCTCGATCGCTTCTTCCAGGGGCTGCCCTCCAGGGTCGATCACGTGATGGTCACCGCCGGGCACCCGCAGTACGGGCGCCTCCTCGACATGGACTTCACGCAGGCGCAGCGCGCCATCGATGCGCACCTCTTGCTGGTACTCCAGGTCGCCCGAGGCGCCGCGGGCAAGGTGAGGCCAGGAGGCACGCTGCTGTTCATGGGAGGCACCAGCGCCCGCCACCCAAGCATCGGCTCCGGGGCCGCGTCGACGCTCACCGCCGCACTCCCCGCCCTCACCGCCAACTTGGCGCTCGAGCTCGCGCCCGTCCGGGTCAACCTCATCGCCCCGGGCTTCGTGGACACGGCGTTGTCGGCATCGCTCCTCGGCGACGAGCTCGAAAACCGCCGCAAGCACCTTCGCGCCGCACTCCCCATCCGGCGCGTCGTCGTACCGGCAGACGTCGCCGCGCTCGCGGTGCACATCATGACGAACACAGCTCTGACCGGCGCAACGTACGACGTCGACGGCGGGCAACAGCTGGTCGGCGATTAGCGAGCGCGCTCGTCGACACCAGCAGCACGCCCTTGGTGCTTCACATGCTCGCGACGCACCCCTTCGAGGGATCGAAGCACTGGGCGGTGCTGCCAGGACTCCCGCATAGGCACTCGGGCGTCGTCGGAGTGTTCTCCCCAGGTCCGGGGTCGCAAATGGCTCCGTTCTCGCCGCTCGTGCATGTGTATTGCGCGAAGGGCGGGTTTGCAGAGCAAAACGTCTGGACGACAATACCGCCCGTCTGAGCGCAGAGATCTGCGGCCGAAGCATCGGACCCTGCGTCGGGCGGTGCTTCGACGCAGGGAGGCGGAGGAGGGCACTGCCAGCCGCTCGGCGTGCAATCGGCGGGGACGGTGCCGTTGCACCAGGGGCAGCTCGGAGCCTGCCCCGCGCATGAGTCACCATTTCCGGATGTGCCCGACCCAACCGCCGTGCCGGATCCGCTGCCGCTCCCCGATCCAACGTCTGTTCCAGATCCGCTGCCGCTACCGGTCGTCGTGCCACTGCCCGACCCGCTTCCGGTGCCGCTACCCGAGCCTTGGCCGGGGCCGACGTCGACGGCCCGTCCTCCGCACGCCGCGCCAAGGGCGGCGACGGCGGCGAGGGTCCAGGGTGCGAGGTTCATACTTGGCTTCGTCCACATGGGCCCGCCATGAGCAGGACTCGTGCCGGGCGCCCGACGCGGCCAACCCCTCGAAACCACCGCGTTCCGCCTGCGCCAACGTGGGCCACGCAGGCGGTCTTTGTCCGACCATGCAGGCGCCCTGCGCTCAGAAGCACTGCCCCACGGAGCAGTTGCCCGACTGGCAATCGCAGTCCGCACTGCACGCGCCGCCGCTCTGGGTGGTGCCCGTCGTGGCACAGCAGGTCTCCGCACCGAACCCACAGGTCGCGGACTCGCAGAAGCAGCCGCCCGGGACGAAGCATGCCGAGCCGGCCGGCCCTTGCGGCGAGGGACACGAGGTGGCGCAGACGCCGTCGGTGCACGCCTGGTAGCTCGTGGAGCTGCCGTCGCTGCACGCGCACGGCAACGCGGGACAGTCCTGAGACGAGGAGCACGTACCGCCGGCGCCCGGAGTCGCCTGTCCCGCGCCGGAATCCTCGCCGACGCCCGGCAGCGTGATGGCCCCTCCTGCGCACGCGGCGCCCGCCTTCTCCGCGCAGGAGGTGTCCTCGCAGGAGGAGCACTCGAAGGTCTGCGAGCCGACCGTGTAATAGGTGCTGGCGCACGCCCCGCTGCTGGTCGTGGTGACGCACGCCTTCATTTCCGACCCACCCTCGCACGAGCCCGGTCCAGCGTTCGAGCAGGTGGCGCCCCCACCCGCCCCGGCTTTGGGGTTCCCCGAGCACGCAGCGGTCACCAGCACAGCCAGGACACCGAATAGACTGAGTTTCATCTCGACTCCGTTGGGTAAGGGACGACGCGAAGTTTCGCCGCCTCCCCTTCAGAGCCCCTCCGGTCCTGGACGTCGCAAGAAATCGAGTGTCGCTGCTATCAGAGGGTGATCCAGTAGTACCGCTTCGGAGGTCTGTTCGTATCGAGCAGCTTGGTCTCCCGCAGCGAGCCTCCGTTTCTTTCGATGACGCGGATCGAGGCTGCGTTCGTCTCGTCACAAGTGAGCAGCACAGCAGTCAGTCCAAGCGCGCGCGCCACGGGCAACGCCTGACGCAGCATCTCCGTGGCGACTCCGCGACCTCGGCAGGACGGCACGGTGTCGTAGCCGATGTGGCCGCCTTCGACGCGAAGT
>Ga0302283_1000715_pt1 | contig 27625 bp, 18 predicted proteins | sample III_Fen_E1_4_FD_198770 | JGI IMG/M metagenome (GOLD analysis project Ga0302283, IMG submission 198770) | Peat permafrost microbial communities from Stordalen Mire near Abisko, Sweden - III_Fen_E1_4 | ecosystem: Environmental > Terrestrial > Soil > Wetlands > Permafrost | place: Sweden: Abisko... | reverse complement strand
TCGATCTTGGCGCGGAGAGCCTTGACGTTGCCGAAGGCGAGCGCCGACGCCACCACGGCGACCAGCTCCTGGTCGTGGGGATCGACGTAGCGGTGGACGAACTCCACGGGATCGCTGCGGCGGCGCGCCTCGAGGTCGCAGCGGGCGCGGACCGCATCCAGCGCCTCGCCGAGGGCGTGGAGGCGCGCCTCCCGGGAGCGGCGCGCCGGGCGGGAGGACGAGGGGGCGGGCCGCACCGCGCCAGGGTGGAGGTCCGGCGCCCTCCGGGCAAGGGCGAGGCCGCCGCGGCGCCCGATCTGTGCCATGCTCGGCGCGCGAAACGCATGATCCACGAACCCCGTTACGGCCGCCTGCTCGACGATTTCGTGCCCGGCGACGTCTATGCCCACCCCTGGGACGTCACCGTCGACGAGGGTATGCTCGCCCTCTTCGCCGCCTCGTTCCAGGACGCGGTCCCGACCTATGCCAGCCGCGCCGCCGCGCGCGCGCTCGGCCTGCGAGACCGCCCGGTCCACCCGCACCTGCTCCTCGACCTCGGGCTCTCGCTCAGCGTCCACGACGTCAGCGAGCGCGCCATCGCCCACCTCGCCTACATCGACGCCCGCTTCCCCGAGGCCTGCTACCCGGGCGACACCGTGCGGGCGAGCTCCAAGGTGATCGCGGTCAAGCCGGTCTCGGCCGGCGACAAGGGCGTCGTCCACGTCCGCACCCAGCTCGTCACCGACTCCGGCGCGCTGGTGTGCTCGTTCGAACGCAAGGCCCTGATCCGCGCCGGTCACGTCGGGGGAGACCGCCCCCGCGATCCCCCGCACGACGTCGTCCAGCTCGACGCCGACCCGCCGCGGGCCCCCTCCGTCCTCCTCGGGGAGCTGCCGCCCCTCTCGCGCCGCGGGGGCTTCGCCTGGTTCTGGGAGGATCTCCAGGTCGGCGACGTCATCGTCCATGCCGTCGGCCGCACCGTCAGCGAGGCCGAGCACATGCAGCTCACCACCGTGATGCGCAACTCCCACCCCCTCCACGTCGACGAGCACTACTGTCGCACCGGCTCCTTCACCAAGACGCGCGTCGTCTACGGCGGCCTGGTGCTCTCCTGGGTCCTCGCGCTCTCCAGCCGCGACACCGCCGGCAACGCCGTGTGGGACCTCGGCCTCGACGACGGCGCCCACCCCAGCGGCGTCCTCGCCGGCGACACCCTCTACGCCGTCAGCAAGGTCCTTGCCCGGGAGCCCCTCGGCCCCCAGGCCGGCAGCGTGACGCTCCGGGTGGTCGGCCTCAAGAACACTCCCGCGCGCCCGCTGCTCGACCGGGGGCTGGACCTCTTCACCCCCGAGCTCGGCAAGACCGAGGGCAAGGTGGCCGAGAAGGTCGTGGAGATCACCCGCACCCTCCTGGTGCGGCGCCGGGAGGAAGAGAAGCGATGAAGATCAAGCGAATCGCCCACGTCGCCGTGGCCGTCCCCAGCATCGACGAGGCCTTCCTCAAGCTCCAGCGCGTGCTCGGGCTCGACATGGAGCACCGGGAGCTGGTGGCCTCGCAGAAGGTGGAGGCCGCGCTGCTGCCCATCGGCGACGCCGCGATCGAGCTGATCGAGCCCAAGGGGAGCGAGGGGGTGGCCCGCTTCCTGGAGAAGCGCGGGCCGGGCATCCACCACATCGCCATCGAGGTGGAGGGCATCGAGGAGGTGCTGGCGCTGCTCAAGTCGCGCGAGGTCGCCCTGATCGACGAGGTCCCGCGGATCGGCGCGCACGGGCACAAGGTGGCGTTCGTCCACCCCAAGGCGACGGGGGGGGTGCTGATCGAGCTGGTGGAGCCGCAGGGCGGAGCGGACTAGAGCGGGGCATCGGCTCCCTGGCGGTCGCGGCTGCGGCCACGGGCAGGCGTCGGCTGGCGCCGACCCCGTGACGCCATCCACCCGTCCATGACGCACCGTGCTCCTTATCAGCCGTAGCCTGAGCTAAGCTGCGCCCCGTGCCCGTCCTCGCAGCCCAAGACATCCACAAATCCTTCGGCCCGCAGCACGTGCTGCGCGGCGTCACCTTCACCATCCGGACCGGCGAGCGCGTCGGCCTGGTGGGCTCCAACGGCTCCGGGAAGAGCACGCTCGCCCGCATCCTCGGGGGCGTCGAGCAGCCCGACACCGGCTCCGTCGCCCGGCGCCGCGGCATGGATGTGGCGTACCTCGATCAGGATCCCACCTTCGAGCCCACCCTCACCCCGCGCATCGTCGTCGAGGGCGGCCTGGCCGCCTGGTCCGAGGCCAAGGCCCGCCACGACCGGGTGAGCAACAGCCTCTCGCACGGCCACGGGGATCTCGACACCCTGGTGGGCGAGCAGGAGCAGGCTGCGGCCGACGTCGATCGGCTGGGCGGCTGGGACATGATGCACAAGGTCGAGGCCATCCTCGGCCACGTCGGGGTGCAGCGGCCCGACCAGCCCATCGGCACGCTCTCCGGGGGCGAGCGCCGCCGCACCGCTCTGGCGCGCATCCTGGTGGCGCGCCCGGCGCTGGCCATCCTCGACGAGCCGTCCAACCATCTCGACGTCGAGACGGTGGAGTGGCTGGAGAGCTACCTCATCGACGAGCACCCCGGCGCGCTCCTCCTGATCACCCACGATCGCTACCTCCTCGACCGCGTCGCGGAGCGCACGCTCGAGGTCGATCAGGGCCTGGTCTACAGCTACGACGGCGGCTACATGGACTACCTCGAGGCCAAGGCCGAGCGCCTCGCCCACGAGGCCCGCACCGAGGGCAACCGCCAGAACTTCCTCCGCACCGAGCTGGAGTGGCTGCGCCGCCAGCCCAAGGCCCGCAGCACCAAGCAGAAGGCCCGCATCGACCGGGCCGAGGCGGCCAAGGGCCAGGCCGCCCCCAAGGTGGAGAAGACGGCGGTGCTCGGGCTCGACGCCATCCGCACCGGCAAGACCATCCTCGAGTTCCGCAAGCTCACCCTGGAGATCGCGGGCAAGACCCTGGTCAAGGACCTCGACTTCATCCTCACCTCGGGCGAGCGCCTCGGCGTGGTCGGCCGCAACGGCACCGGCAAGACCAGCCTGCTCCGCGCCATCCTCGGCGACCTCGCTCCGGTCTCCGGCGAGGTGGTGGTCGGCAAGCAGACCAAGGTCGCCTACTTCGACCAGCACCGCGCCCAGCTCGACGACTCCAAGAGCATCTTCGACAACATCGCGCAGGACAACTCGCGCATCCAGATCGGCGGCGAGCAGCTGGAGGTGCGCGCCTACCTGGAGCGCTTCCTCTTCGACACCCACAAGCAGCGCCAGCCGGTCGCCTCGCTCTCCGGCGGCGAGCGGGCCCGGGTCGCCCTCGCCAAGATCCTCTCCCGCGGGGCCAACCTGGTCATCCTCGACGAGCCCACCAACGACCTCGACGTGGCCACCCTGGGCGCCCTCGAGCAGCTCCTCGTGGATTTCCACGGCTGCGCCATCACGGTCACCCACGATCGCTACTTCCTCAACCGCGTCGCCACCTCCATCCTCGCCTTCCAGGGCGACGGCGAGGTGGTCCGCTACGCCGGCAACTACGACGACTACCGCTCCCAGCGCGCCCGCGGCGCCGAGGCCGCCGCCCAGGCCGCCCGCGCCAGCCGCGGCTCGGTGCCTCCCCCCAAGGAGGCGCCCAAGCCCAAGCTCGCCCCCAAGGTGAAGTTCTCGTACGCCGAGCAGAAGGAGCTCGACGGCCTCCCCGCCCTCATCGAGGCGGCCGACGGCGCCGTCACCGCGACCGAGGCGAAGCTCGCCGACCCCTCCGTCTACACGGCCCGCGGCACCTCGCTCGCCAGCCTCACCGCGGAGCTCGCGCAGAAGCGGAGCGAGGCGGCCAAGCTGCTGGCCCGGTGGGAGGCGCTGGAGACGCGGCGCGAGGGCGGCAAGAGCGGATAGCGGTCGGCGGGAGCGCCTGAGCTCGGCCCGGTGTGCCTCGGTGTGGCCGGGTCTCGCCCCGAGCTTCCCGTGACCGCCTGCCGCCCCCGCGCTAGCCTCGCTCCCCTGATGCGCCGCCCGATCGCCCTCGCCGCCCTCGCGCTCGCGCTCGCCTCGGCTCCAGCCGCCGCCCAGACGCACGGCGCAGCCTCCGCGCGGCGTCCCGCGGACCACCGCGCCGACAGCAACTCGCTGCGGGCCCAGCTCGGCATCCCGGTGGCGCTTCGCCTCCTCGCCTCGGACGACTTTGCCTCGCGGGTGCGCGGCATCGAGCGGCTGGGCGCCATCGGCACCAAGGAGGCGGTCGATGCGCTCGTCGACGCCATCGATTCCAGCTCGGTCTCGGCGCGCGATCCCCGGGTGCGGCTGATCGCGGTGCGGGCGCTGGCGGGGGAGGCCAAGCGGGACAACGTGCGGCAGCTCCTCCAGAATCTGGTGGTGGACAGCTCCGGCGCCGACGGGCGCAGCGGTGCCCATCCGCTCACCGGCTTGGTGCGCGGCACCGCGGCGCTGGCGCTGGCCCGCGCCGGGGACGGAAAGGCGGTGGCCGGGCTGGTCAAGGCGGCGCTCCAGGGGGGCGCCGCGGGGGAGGCGGCGCTGCGGGCGCTGCGGACCTATCCCGCGGCGTCGTTCGACGCGCTCCTCGACGGGCAGAAGCGTCTCACGCCGCCGCTGGCCACCCTGCTCGGCGAGCTCGGTGATCTGCGAGCCCTCGACAAGCTGCGGGCGCTGCTCGCGGAGGGCGGTCCCGAGCTCACCAAGGGCGAGCCTCCCGGCAGGAGCGCGGCGGCCGTGGCGCTGGCCCGGCTCGGCGACGAGGCGGCGCTGCCGGTGGCGCGGGGGTGGCTGCTCAAGAGCGAGCCCCGGCTGCGGAGGGCTGCGGCCGAGGTGTTCGTGTACCTGGACGCGCCCGAGGCGCCGGCGGCGGTGGCGGCGCTCCTCGAGAGCGACGCGACCCACGAGGACGGGCTGCGGCTCTCCTTGCTGGCGCCGGCGCCGGCGCTGGCCGCGCCCCTGGCCAAGGCGCTGCCGGACCTGCCGGAGGAGCTGCGCGGCCGCGCCGTGGCCGCGCTGGGGAGAGCGGGCGGGGTCACCCAGCTCGTTCCGCTCCTGGACAAGCCCGACAGCGCGCTGGCGGCGGCGTTCGCGCTGGCGATCCTGCCCGGCGATGAGGCGCGGGCGGCGCTCGAGGGGGCGCTGCGGGCCAGTGACACACCGGCCCACCCCGGTGGGTACGAGGCGCGGCGGCAGCTCGCCCGCGCCGGCGTCGTGCGCGCCCTGGTGCTCGACGACGCACCCTCGGGCCTGAAGGACGCGCTCAGGGCCCTGTTCAAGGCGACGGACCCCGCGGATCGCGCGGCGGGTGCGTTCGGCCTGGTGGCCACGGGCGCGCTCTCGCTCACCGATGCGCTGGAGGCCTCGTGCAAGACCGCGGGCGAGGCGCTCGCCTGCGATGCCACGGCGGGCGCGGCCGCGCGGGGGGCGCTGGCGCTGCCGGACGGCGCGGGCTCGCTGGAGCCGCTCTTCCCCCTGCTGGCGCGGCTGGCCGGGCAGGCCCATGCCCCGGGCGCCCCCGAGGCGCGGTCCAGCGGCGACGAGCCCCTCGCCGTCGCGCTGGGGGCCGCCCTCCTCGCCCACCCCGACGGCGGTGACCTGCCCACCTCGGTGCTCGCGGCCTGGGCCGAGGCCGGGGGCCCGCTCGCGCCGCTCGCCGCGCGCGCGCTGCCGTCCCGCGACGACGAGGCGCTGCGCGGTCGCATCAAGCGGCTCCTGGAGGGCACCGACCCGGTCGTGCGCGCCCACGTGGCGCTCGGGCTGGGCCGCTCGCCGGAGGCGTCGGCGGTCAGCCTCCTCACCTCGGCCTACCGGCTGGAGGAGGACGCGGGCGTGCGCCGGGCCGTGGTGCGCGGCCTCTCACTGCGCGCCGAGGTGCAGCGGGTGGCCACCCTCACCCTGGCGCGCGATCTCGATCCCGACGCCGAGGTGCGCAGCCTGGCCCGCGCCGCGCTCGACGGGCGCGCGCTCGACCCGGGAGTCCGGCCGGCCCTCGGCCCCGAGCCACGGAGGAGCGTGGCCTGGGTGTCCATCCAGCCCAACGACGGGCGGTCGCCGCTCGAGGGACACCAGGCGCCGGCCCGCGCCGCGCGGGTGGTGCGCGCCGACGGGGTCGCGGTGCCAGCGGTGGCCGATCCCGACGGGGCCTTGCTGGTTCCCGGGCTGCCCGCGGGGCCCGCGTCGCTCCTGCTCGGACGGGCGCCCGAGCCCCGGTGACGCCGCTTGCGCCCGCTCCGCGACCGGGGGAGCCTCCGCTCCCGATGAGCGACGCCGTTCCCCGTCCCGAGGCGGATGCCCCGACCTCGTCCTTCGAGGAGGCCACCCGCCGCCTCGCCCAGATCGTCGCCGAGCTGGAGGGCGGCGAGCTCCCCCTCGATCGCTCGCTCGCCCTCTTCGAAGAGGGCGTCCGCCTGGCCCGCGGCGCCGAGGAGCGCCTCGACCGCGCCGAGCGCCGCATCGAGGAGCTGCTCGGCATCGACGCCCAGGGCAAGCCCCTGGTCCGCGAGTTCGAGGGCTCCGCCAACCCCCGGCCCCAGGGCGTCGCGACGGGGGCTCTGCCCCCGAACCCCCGGGCTCAGGGCTGAACCATGCGCACCGCCGCCGCGCTGATCATCGGGAACGAGCTGCTCAGCGGCAAGATCGCCGAGGCCAACCTCCTCGTCCTCGCCCGCGAGCTGCGGGCGCTGGGCGTGCTCCTCTCGCGCGCGGTGATCATCCTCGACGACGTCGAGGTCATCGCCCAGGAGGTGCGCGCGCTCAGCCAGAGCCACGACGTCGTCTTCACCAGCGGCGGCGTCGGCCCCACTCACGACGATCTCACCATGGAGGGGGTGGCCCGCGCCTTCGGCGTCGGCGTGGTGGTCGCCGAGGACATCGCCGCGATGATCCGGCGCTACTACGGCGACCGCACCACCGAGGGCCACCTGCTCATGGCCCGCATCCCCGAGGGGGCGCGCCTTGTCGCCAGCCCGGCCATCCCCTGGCCCACCGTGGTGATGCGCAACGTCTGGGTGCTCCCGGGCGTGCCCGAGGTCTTCCAGATGAAGCTGCCGCACATCCGCGCCGAGCTCCAGGGCGACGCGCCCTTCTTCTCGTTCTCGGTCTTCACCTCCCTCGACGAGGGCGACATCAAGCCGCTCCTCGACAGCGTCGTCGCTGCCCACGGCCAGGTGGAGGTCGGCAGCTACCCCCGCTGGCACGGCGTCGAGTACCGCACCAAGCTCACCTTCGACGGCCTCGACGAGCCGCGGGTGCGCGCCGCGCGCGACGCCTTCGTGGCCGGGCTGCCGGCGGGCGCGCTGGTCGGCGTGGAATAGTTGACGATGGGGGCTGCGCCCCAAAACCCCCCGGATCCACCCCCCCAAACGGCGGTCGCCACCCCGGATCTGGCGGCGCCAGCGGTTCCGCGGTCAATCCCCCTTCGATTCGCCGAGGCCGAGGCGGCGCGGCGTTTGCTCTGGCCGTGGGCATGGACGTCCACGATGCTTGCCAGAGACCCCCGACCTCGGGACCGCGCGAGCGGGCCCTCGACGAGGGCGTGCCTTCGCTCGGTGACGCCGACCTGCTCGCGGTGCTGCTCGGCACCGGCCTGTCGGGCCGCCCGGTCGGGCTGGTGGCGGCGGGGCTGCTCGAACACGCCGGGGGGATCGAGGGCCTGGCGCGCCTCGGGCCGGCGGCGATCGCGGAGCACCCCGGCGTGGGCCCGGCCAAGGCGCTGCGCATCGCGGCGTCCATCGAGCTGGGGCAGCGGGTCGCCCGGCGGTCGGCGCGGGTGACCGCTCCGGTGACCAGCTCGGCCGCCGTGGTGGCGCGCATGGGCCCCGATCTGGCCAGGCTCGCCCACGAGGAGATGTGGCTGCTCTGCCTCGACGGGAGGAACCACGTGCGCGCCGCTCGCCGCGTCGCGCAGGGCGGCCTCCACAGCTGCTCGGTGACGCCCGGCGACGTGCTCCGTGCCGGGCTCTACGAGGCCGCCTCGGCGCTGGTCCTGGTCCACAACCACCCCAGCGACGATCCCGCGCCCTCGCCCGAGGACCTGGTGATGACCCGCCGCGTCGCCGAGGCGGGGGCGGTGATCGGCCTGCCGCTGGTCGACCACGTGATCCTGGCCCCGTCGGGCAAGTACTCCTCGATGCTCGACCTGGGCGTGCTCGGGCCGGCCTGACGCCGAGCCGCGCCGCTACTTGCGGCTCACCCGCACGCCGTGGCGGCGCTCGCTCGGCTTGTCGGGCTGGGGGACGCTGTCGAAGGCGAGGGTGGCGCCGCCCCACTCGACCTTGGCTTCGCCCGCGAGCAGGCGGGCGTAGAGGGCGCCGGCCTGGGTCATCGGGCAGCCCAGCGCCTCGCGGAGGAACGTCAGGGTGATCGCGGTGGCGAAGGTGGCGGGCACTTGCCGGCCGTCCTCGGCGATGACGGTGACCTTGAAGACGTCGTCCTCGGCGCGACCGGCGCGCTCGGGATCGGTGAGCACGAGGAGCAGCGAGGTGATGGCGTGGGCCTCGTCGAAGGTGGCGTAGACCTCGACCAGGGGCGCGGTGTAGCGCACGGTGAGCTCGGTGGGCGGGGCGTTCTCGTGGTGGACCGGGCCCTTCTTGCGGAAGGCGCCCTCGCTGATCAGGGCGGAGGCTTCCAGCTCCTTCTGGCCCTTGCCGAGGAGGCGGTGGGCGACCATCTCGTCGAGGGCGTGGGCGAGGATCTCGCGGTTGTGCGCGGCCTGCTCGTTGCTCCGGTCGAGCGCGAGCAGCGCGGTGAGCTCGGCGATGGCGCCCTCGTGCTCGCCCATGCCGGCGAGGGCGTCGGCGAGGGTGAGGCGCGCGTCGCCGAGGCTCGGGTCGCGCCGCACCGCCTCGCGGTAGGATGCGACGGCCGCGCCCATGTCGCGCCGCGCTTCGTGGGCGAGGCCGAGGGCGTAGCGGGCCCGGGCGTCCTCGGGGGCGGCGGCGACGGCGCGGGTGAGCCAGCTCGCGGCCTTGTCGTAGAGGCGCTTGTCGTAGAAGACGATGCCCAGCTCCTTGAGCACGCGCGGGTCGGGCGGGTCGACGCGGGCGGCCTGGAGGAGCTGGAAGGCGGCGTCGTCGAGCTTCTTCAGGTGCACCAGCGAGCGGGCGTAGGCGAGGCGGGCCTCGACGTCCTCGCCGTCCAGGTCGACGGCCCGGCGCAGCGCGTCGGCGGCCTGGATGCCGTGGGTGATCGAGGCGTAGGCCTGGCCGAGCTGGAGCCAGGCGTCGCCGTCGTCGGGCTCGGCGTCGAGGTAGGCCTTGAGATCGCTGATGCCGCCGGCGGTGTCGCCCGCGACGAGGAGATCGAGGGCGCGGGTGTGGAGCTCGTCGGGGGTGGGCATGGCGGGGGGAGGGTAGGGTAGCTCGGCTTCCACGGCGAGGGGCGCGTCCGGGGCGGGTGGCGTCCCGTTCGGCCAGCCTTTGCTTGGTGACCGCGCCCCGTCCCCTCGGCTAGCCTCCCGAGATCGATGGGTCTGGCAGAAAGCATCCGGTTCTCCGCCTCGACCGACGTCGGCCGCCTGCGTGACCACAACGAGGACAACTACCTCGTCGACAAGAACCTCTGCCTGTTCATCGTGGCGGACGGCATGGGCGGGCACGCTGCGGGCGAGGTCGCCAGCGCGCTGGCGGTGCGCATCGTCCACGAGGAGCTGAAGCGGGAGCGCGAGACCATCGAGGCCGCCGGGGCGGCGAGCCGGGGCGGACCGCGCACCATCCTCCACCTGATGGAGCAGGCGGTGCAGCGCGCCTGCGCCAAGATCCACGAGGAGGCGCGCGCCGACGTGGCCAAGCGGGGCATGGGCACCACCCTCTCGGTGCTGCTCTTCGCCGGGGCGCACGGCTTCATCGCCCACGTCGGCGACAGCCGCATCTACCTGCTCCGGGACGGCCGCATCCAGCAGGTCACCGAGGATCACACCGTCTTCAACGAGCTGGTCAAGCGCGGCAAGCTCAGCCGCGAGCAGATCGAGAAGGTGGCGCAGAAGAACGCCATCACCCGCGCCGTCGGCGTCTACGAGCGGGTGGAGGTGGACACCCTCACCATCGAGGTGCTCCCCGGCGACCAGTTCCTCCTCGCCTCGGATGGGCTCCACGGGTACATCAACCACCCGGCCGAGCTCGAGCCCTACTTCGAGGAGGCCGATCCCCAGGTCGCCACGCTGGGCCTCATCGACCTCGCCAACCACAAGGGCGGCAAGGACAACATCACTGCCGTCCTGGTGCGCCTCGGCGAGGGCGACGCGCGGGACAGCGTCCGCGCCCGCCGCCTCGCCCTCAAGCGCGAGCTGCTCCTCAAGATGCCGCTCTTCGCGCGGCTCAACGAGCGCGAGCTGCTGCGGGTGATGCAGGTCGCCGAGGTCATCGCCTACAAGGCCGACGACGTGGTGGTGAGCGAGGGGGATCGCGGCGACGAGCTGTTCATCGTGCTCTCCGGGATGGTGCGGATCCACAAGGGGGACATGGTCCTGCTCGAGATCGGCCCCGGCGATCACTTCGGCGAGATGGCGCTGATCCGCGCCGCGCCGCGCTCGGCGACGGCCACCGCGGTCGAGGCGAGCGAGCTCATCGCCATCCGCCGCACCGATTTCTTCGAGATCCTCCGCAAGGAGCACGAGCTCGCGGTCAAGCTGCTCTGGCAGTTCCTCGGCGTCCTCGCCGACCGCCTCGATCAGACCTCGCGCGATCTCTCCTCCGCGCGGCAGGAGCTCGCCGCAGAGGACATCAGCGACGCCATCTTCTCCGAGCCCGACGACGGCACGCTCGACCGAGCGCTCCGCCGGCCGTCGTTGACTCCGTTCGCCGCAGCGGCGCTCGCTGCCCCCAGACCGCCGTCGACGACGGGGGCTCCGCTCGCTGCGCCGGCGATCGCCATCGCTGCCCCGAGACCGCCTTCGACGACGGAGGCTCCGCGCGCCGCAGCGACGATCGCCGCCCCCAAGCCGCCGTCGACGATGGGCGCTCCGCTCGCTGGGTCGGCGAGAACCCCGTCGATGCTGCCTCCGCGTCCTCGCCCGCCGGGGCCGATGAGCATGCCTCCTCCCGCGCCCGGGGCAGTCGCGCCGATCGGTGTGGCAGCAGAGCCCGGCGCGGTCGTCGCCGCACCGGTGCAGGACGCCCCTGAGCGCACGACGGGATCGTGATCGACAGCATTCTCGACGCGCTCGTAGACGTCGATGCGAGCCGATGCGAGTTGACACCTTCGTGCCCCGGCCGGTAGCGTCCGAACCACGGTAGCCATGCGGATCTTGCCAGGTCGTCTCGATGTGGGCTTCGCCCCCAAGCCCCGCCAGAGGCTCGATGAGGGCTCCGCCCTTCAGTCTCGTCGGAGGCCCCGCCGGAGGCTGGGTGCCGCGGCGCTCGGCGGCGCAGCCGTCGTGCTCGCGGCGGGCCTGGGCACGCGCGCGGCCCGCGCCGACGAGCCGCGCAACACCACCGAGCCGCGCGTGATGATGGAGCCGGGCGAGGTGGTCAACGTCATCGACGCGTTCGACGACGGCAAGCCCTTCAGCCTCAACATCGGTCTCGGATTCGACTACTCCAGCAAGACCGCCAAGATCCTCCGCGAGACCACCATCGCCGCGCCGGGGCTGACGACGGGCGGGTTCACCACCCACCTGCTCAACGTCGCCAGCTACGCGGAGACGACGGCCCGGCTCAGCCCGCGCCTCGACATCGGCCTCTACCACGACATCGCCGCGCACATCATCCTGCCGATCCTCCTCCAGAACTCGCGGCAGCTCACCCAGGTCGGGGGCCAGCCCACCGCGGCCGCCGCCCTCGCGGGCGCCCCCGGGGAGAGCGGGCTCTTCAGCGTCGGCGGGGCCAACGGCACCATGGCGCCGACGCGGAGCGGCCTCGAGTACATCGGCGCCGGCCTCGACTTCGACATCCTCAACCAGGCGCGCGATCGCACCAAGCCGACCTGGCTGTTCGGCTTCGAGGGGCGCTTCTCGGTGGGCACGCCGATGCACGCCTGCAACACCAACCCCGCCTCGGGGCAGCTCCAGTGCGCCGACCCCTCCGACATCCTCCGGAACGGCAACGACAAGAGCGTCGCGCCGGTCACCGTCAACGGTCAGCCCGTCCCGCTCGAGGGCAACTTCGGCCCCACCGATCGCGGCCCCGGCGTCACCCGCGGCACCATGGCCATCGAGGTCCACACCTTGATGTCCAAGCGCCTCAAGTACGTCGAGCCCTACGGGGGCTTCACCGCCCTCTTCGAGTTCCAGCAGGACTCGAGCGACTACGGCATCACCGATCTCTCCCAGTCCCTGGTGAACCACCCGCCCCTCGTCGGCACGATGATCATGGGGATGATGATCCACCCCTGGGAGAACCGGGAGAAGTTCGGGCGCCTCACCTTCGACATGCGCTTCGCCGGCCAGTACCACTCCGAGGGGCGCGACTACTCCGAGCTCTTCGACGCCCTCGGCTCCAGCGCCGCGCCCTCGCTGCGCTCGCCGGTGTGGGCCGCCTACAAGGCCAACCCCGCCGGCCTCAACCCGTCCTCGGTGGTCGATACCGGCTCGCAGGCGACCTACACCACCGGCCTCACCGACGTGCTCGCCTACGGCTCGTACCGCGGCTCGTTCTCGGTGATGTGGCGGGCCAGCGAGTACATCAAGTTCCAGTTCGGCGGCGGCTACTCCCACGATCAGGGCCACGTGATCACCGGCGACGCGCCCTGCAACCCCGCGGGCAAGCCCGCCAACCTGTACGACACCACCACCAGCGGGCCCTGCCACATCGGCGACGCGACCCTGGGCCAGACGCCCTACTCGACCGGAACGCCCAACCCCAACTACCGGCAGGTCATCAACGACGTGGGGCGGCGCTTCTGGGTCGACTCCAGCAGCACGTACGATCTGTTCGGCTCCGCCGTCGTCATGTTCTGAAGGGGGCGCGCTGGTGAGCGGGGGCGTCTCCGGCTAAGCTCGCCGCATCGTGAGCGAGGTCGAGCGGGTCGTGGTGGCGATGAGCGGCGGGGTCGACTCGTCCGTCGCGGCCGCTCGCCTCCTCGACCAGGGCTACGACGTCGTCGGCGTGACGCTCCACCTCTGGGACTACCCCGACGACGGCAGCGTCCGGGGTCGCTGCTGCGCGCCGGAAGATCAGCGTGACGCCCGCCGGGTCGCCGATCACCTGGGCATCCCCCACTACACCTTCGATCGCCGCGAGCTCTTCCGCGAGCACGTCATCGACCCCTTCGTGGGCGCCTACCTGGAGGGCCAGACACCGAGCCCCTGCGTCGCCTGCAACCGCTCGGTCAAGCTGCGCGAGCTGTTCCCGCTCGCGGAGCGCCTGGGCGCCACGCGGGTCGCTACCGGCCACTACGCGCGCGTCGTCCCCGACGGGGGTGTGGCGCGGCTCTACCGGGGGCGCGATCCCGGCAAGGATCAGAGCTACTTCCTCCACATGCTGCGCAGCGACGAGCTCGAGCGGCTGGTGCTCCCCCTCGGCGACTCGCTCAAGGAGGAGGTGCGCGCGGAGGCGCTGGCGCGGCGGCTCCCCGGAGCCACCAAGGGCGAGAGCCAGGAGCTCTGCTTCGTCCCCACCGGCCGCTACGACGCCTTCGTCGCCGAGCACGCGGGCAAGGATCGGCTGCGCCCGGGGCCCATCGTCGGGGCGGACGGGCGCACGGTCGGCCAGCACCAGGGCGTGCACGGCTTCACGCTCGGGCAGCGCAAGGGGCTGGGCGTGGCGCTGGGGCGCCCGGCGTTCGTGGTGGAGCTCGACGCTGCCCGCGCGACCGTGCGGCTCGGAGACGAGGCCGAGCTGTTCACCGCGGAGGCCCGGATCGAGGGCGCCGCCTGGAGCGACGACGTGTTCTTCCCGCTCGAGGCCGAGGTGCGGGTGCGGGCCCGACACGAGGGCGAGCGGGCCGTCATCGAGCACGAGGGCCTCACCTCCGGGGCGTTCACGGTGCGCTTTCGCACGCCGGTGCGTGCGATCTCGCCCGGGCAGGTGGCCGTCGCCTACCATGGCGATCGGGTCCTCGGCGGCGGTACCATCGTCGCGATGGGGGCTCTGCCCCCCAGCCCCTCGTGAGGGCTCTCACGAGGGGGGCTCCGCCCCCCAACTCCCGACCGAGGGCTCCGTGAACCGATCCAGATTCGCTCCCCTCCGTGTCCTCGTCCTGCTGGTGCTGCCGGCGGCGATGGGCTGCTCCGTCGGCCAGGGCACCGGAGACGTCCACACCAAGGGCCTCTTCGCGCGAGACTGCTGGGGCACGGTCTCCGCGACCAACCCCGACCAGGCGGTGGGCGCCTGCTACAGCCTCGCGCCCGACTTCTTCGCCGCGGACCCGTACTACAACACCCTGCAGATCCGGGTGCAGCACGGCTCCGATACCACCGAGGTCTCGGACGGGCTGTCGGTGCTCATCGACGACGTCCCCACGATCCTCGGCGCGATCCAGGCCGCGGGGACGGTCACGGGCACCGACGGCGGGGCGGGGGACGCCGGCGCCGACGGCGGGCCGGCCAGCACGGGGTTCGGCCTCAGCGATGGCGGCGCCTCCGAGCCGGTCTCGTGTGACGGCGACTCGGCCCCGACGCCCAGCGAGGGGCAGCCCACCAGCTGCGACACCCTCCTGCCTCCCCCGGGGAAGGCCACCTTCCGGGTGGATCTACCCTCCGGGGTGGTGCCCCCGGGCTCGCCGACGGTGCCCCCGCCGGACATCGTCGCAGACCCACCGATCGTCCACATGGCGCTCTACCTGGAGCGCTCGTGCCACAACCAGAACACGACCCTCTACGCCGTCGACGGGTGGATCGCCTTCAACGCCCTCTTCGACGGCAACCCCGACGAGACCCAGGCCGACCAGAAGCTCACCGACGCGACCTTCAACGTCGAGTTCGGCGACATCCGCGACGTCCCCTTCGGCCAGTACGCGGGCGACGTGCCCCCGGGGCTGCGGTCGCGCGTCTGCGGGAGCTTCAAGTTCTACTTCGAGCGCGGGCAGCCTGCGCAACCGTTCCCCTGACTCTCGTCGGTCAGGAAGCGCTCTCCCAGGATGAGCGAGCGGTCCCCCAGGGTGGACTCTCGGTCGGGGAACGCTCTCGGGCGTTCCCCAGGATGAGCGCGCGTTCGCCAGGATGGACTCTCGGTCGGGGACCGCTCTCGGGCGGTCCCCAGGACGGACAACGAGCCGTTCCAGTGCGCTTGTACGTCTTTACAACGCCGCGGGCTGTCCGATACGCTGGCCTACTGGATGCACGCGCGCGGGGCACGAGGATGGGGCAACCCATCACGCGCCGTGGCTGTACCCACCTGAGCCCCCGTCGGTAGACTGAGCAACACTCATGGCCCACCCGCCGCCTCGACCCGCCGCTCCCCGCCAAGGCGGACCTGCGAGCTCAGGGGCAAACCCGGCGTCCTCTTCCGGTCCTCGCGCCAAGGAGCCCGAGAAGCCGGAGCAGAGCACCTTCTTCCTCGGTCGCTATCGCGTCGTCGACGAGATCGGCGTCGGGGGGATGGCCAGCGTCCACCTCGGGCGCATGGACGGGCCCGGCGGGTTCCAGAAGTGGGTCGCGATCAAGCGGATCCACCCCCACCTCGTCGAGGATGATCAGTTCGTCGACATGTTCCTCGACGAGGCGCGCATCGCGGCGGGCATCAACCACGCCAACGTCGCCCAGGTGTTCGATCTCGGCAAGGACGACAACACCTACTGGATCGCCATGGAGTACCTCCACGGCGAGCCGCTCCGCGAGGTGATGCGGCGCGCCGAGGACCGCGGTCAGCGCATCGGGCCCGAGCTCGCCGCGCGCATCTGCGCGGACGCCGCCGAGGGCCTCCACGCCGCCCACGAGCTGCGCGGCAAGAACGGGCAGCTCCTCGGGCTCGTCCACCGCGACGTCACCCCGCACAACCTCTTCCTGACCTACGACGGCTACACCAAGGTCGTCGACTTCGGCATCGCCAAGGTGGCCGATCGGCTGTCGCAGACTCGCGCGGGCACGCTCAAGGGCAAGCTCGCGTACATGTCCCCGGAGCAGGTGCGCGGCGCCGACGTCGATCGCACCACCGACATCTTCGCCCTCGGCGTGGTGCTCTGGGAGGTCACCACCAACCAGCGGCTGTTCCGGATGGACACCGATCTCGACACCCTCGAGAAGGTCCAGGCCTGCGTCGTCCCCCCGCCCTCCACCATCGTCCCCGGCTATCCCCCCGAGCTGGAGGCCTGCGTGATGAAGGCGCTCTCCAAGCGCCGGCAGGATCGCTACCCGACCGCCCGCGAGTTCTCTCGTGCGCTCCAGACCTACCTGGTCCGCAGCGGTCACTTCGTCGGTCCGGAGGAGGTGGCGCAGTTCCTCCGCAGCGTGTTCGCCGACCGCATCCAGAAGCGCGAGGCCCACCTCGCCTGGGCGGCCGAGGTCACCTCGACGGTCAACGTCGACCAGCTCCGCGCCGGCAAGTCCGGCCAGGCGGAGGAGCCCCCGCGGGAGGATCCGGCCCGCTCCAGGCAGCAGGCCCACAACGGAGCCCCCCAGGCCGCCCCCAAGCCCCCGGCTCCGCCGCCCCAGTCCCAGGGCACTCCCTCGTACGAGAGCGGGTCCGGGAGGAGCCCGGCGAGCGGCGAGCGTCCCCGCGCCCCCCCCCCGCCGCTGGCGCCGATCGCGTCCCAGTCCTTGATGGACGACGACGAGGACGTGCCGACCACGGTGGCGATGCGCGAGCAGCTCGAGTTCGTGCGCCCGGGCGTGCGCCCGGCGGCGGGCCTGCCCGCTCCCCAGCAGCAACCGCAGCCGCCCCCGCCGCAGGCCTCGAGCGCCTCGTACGCGGCCAACGTGGGTCGCGCGGCCGCCGGGCCGCCGTACGCGGCCGGCCCCGGCTATCCGGGTCACGGTCAACCCGCTCAGGGCGGACCGCAACCTTTCGGTCGCCCGCAGGGCTTCGACGAGCGTACGGCGGCCATCCCCGCGTCCGACGATCTCGGCTCGACGGTGGCTCTCCCTTCCACGCTGGGGCTGGACGCGGGTCGCGGCCCGAGCCCTGCGTTCGGTCAATACGGCGCCCCGCCGCCCGCTCACCCCGGTGCCAACGGACAGGGGCAGCCGTACGGGGGGTTCCAGCAACGGGGCCCCGCCCCCACCTTCGGCCAGCCGCAAGGGAACCCCGCGCTGACGCCCGCCGGAATGGTCGGCGGCGTGCCGATGCACCTGCCCATGGGCCCGCCGGGCGGCCCGCAGTCGCAGATCGAGACCGCCCTCTCGCTGCCGCGCCCCGACCCCGCCGCGCTGTGGATGGCGCAGCAGGAGAAGCAGAAGGGGGAGCGTCGCAACACCGGCGTGCTCATCGCCGTGGTGGCGCTCACCGCGCTGTGCGTGCTCGGCATCGGCGCGCTCATCTTCTTTAAGCTGCGGGCCCGCGCCCACGTCGGGATGACCCCCGACACGACCCCCTCGGTCACCGCGTCCGCCAGCTCGGTCGCCGCCGCCGTCGTCCCCCTGGCGAGCCCGGCCTCCGCCGAGGCCGCGGCGGCCGCCGCTCCCACCGCCTCTGCGACCGCCGCCGCCGCGCCGGCGAGCACCGCCCAGGCGGCCGTGGCGAGCAAGCCGGCCGCCGTCAGGGAAGAGGCGGGCTTTCTCACCATCGTGTGCAATCCCTACTGCGACGACGTGGTCGACCAGGGCCGATCGCTCGGTCCCTCGCCGGTCGTGCACCTCTCGGTGCCGCCGGGCAGTCACCGCCTCACCCTGAAGAAGGGCAAGGACGCCAAGGTGATCAGCGTCGTCGTGGTCTCCGGCCAGGTCAGCGCCCAGCGCGTGTCGATGAAGTGAAGCGATCCAGCCGCGAGGGGGGCGCCCGCCCCCGAACCCCGAGTCGCCGGGCCCAGCCCGATCTCCCGACCCGCGAGACGGTGCGCATTCAGAGCCTCGCCGGCGGCGGCGCCGGTGTCGCCCGGCTCGCCAACGGCACGGTCGTCTTCGTCCGCGGAGCGGCCGTGGGAGAGCTCGTCGAGGCCGAGGTGACCACGGGGAGCAAGCCCGCCCACGGTCGGGTGCTGCGGGTGGTCGAGGCCAGCCCCGAGCGCGTCGAGCCTCCCTGCCCGCACCTCGCCGCCTGCGGCGGCTGCGACTGGATGCACCTCTCGCCCCGCGCCCAGGAGCAGGGGCACGCCGCCGTCGTGCTCGCGGCCATCGCGCACGCGCTCTCGATGGGGGCTCCGCTCGGCGCGGCGCCGAGCTCTGCCCCCAAACCCCCGCCCTCGCTGCCCGGCTGCGCGCTCCCTCCGATCACGGTCCACGCGGCGAGGACGCCCCTCGCGTACCGTACCCGCGCCCGCCTCTTCTTGAAGACGGATCGCCACCGCGTCCGCGTGGGTTATCGCGCTGCGGGCTCTCATGAGCTCGCGCCGGTGGACGCCTGCGCGGTGCTCGGTGCGGCGATCGCCCCCGTGGTCGGCGACCTGTCCGCCGTGCTCGCCGGCGCGCGCGGCGACGGCGACGCCAGCATCGCCCGAGGGCACGGGGGCTTGCCGGTGGTCTCGCTCGAGTGGCGCGGCGAGCTCGCGGCGGCGACCTGGGCCGCCATCGACGAGCGGGTGAAGCGCGGCGCGTGGGCCGGCGCACGCGTCATCCTCCACGGGGTAGGGCAGCCGGCGACCTTCGGCGATCCGCGCCCGGTGCTCGCCGGAGCCGACGGCGCCCCGCTGGTCATCGCCCCCGGGGGCTTCGCGCAGCCATCGGAGGCGGGGGCGGCTCGGCTGGCCCTCCGCGCCGACGAGCTGGCGCGCATCGAGCCCGCCGGTCCCGAGGGCCGTCCCCAGGGCACCGGCGCTCGCCGCCCCCGTCACGTCGTCGAGCTGTTCGCAGGGAGCGGCACGCTCTCGGTGCTGCTGGCGCGCGAGGCCGCCTCGTTCGTGGCGGTCGAGATCGAGGCCGCGGCGGCCGCCGCCGCCCGCGAGAACCTGAAGGCGCGCGGCCTCCCGGGGAAGGTGGTCACCGCCGACGCCGACGCGTTCGCCATTCCCCCCGGCACCAGCGTGGTCGTGCTCGATCCGCCCCGCGGCGGCGCGCCGGGGGCCGCGCAGGCCATCGCCGCCTCGACGGCCCGGGTCGTCGTCTACGTCGCCTGCGATCCGAGCACGCTGGCCCGCGACCTCGGCGTGCTGACCCGCGCCCACCTGGTGATCACCCACCTGGAGACCTTCGAGCTCTTCCCCCAGACCAGCCACGTCGAGACCGTCGTCCGCCTCGAGCGCGTCCGCTCTCTCGATGGGGGCTCTGCCCCCAAACCCCCGGCAGAGGGCTCCCCAAACCCCCGGGCTGAGGGCTCCACCCCCAAGCCTTGAGCGACCGGCTCCCGGACTGCACTCCTGGCCCCCCCGATCCCCCTCGCCATTCTGCCGGGTTGTGGCATTTTCACCGCACCGAGGGCCCGATGATCCACCGCGTCGACGAGAGGCTCCGCGACGAGGCCCGGCGCTTCCGGCTCGTCTTTGCCTGCCCCGACTGCGCCTCCTTCGACGCCGAGGGCGACCGCTGCTCGCTCGGCTTCCCGCACGAGCCCCACCGCGAGGCCGGCCTCGAGCAACGGGACGAGGTCGTCTTCTGCAAGGCGTTCGAGCTCCGGTGAGCGGGCGCTCCCACCCGCCTTCGCTCGTGCGCCACGCCGAGCGCCTCATCCGCGACGAGCACCTCTTCGGCCGCGGCGACGTGGTCCTCTGCGCGTGCTCGGGCGGGCCCGACTCCAGCGCCTTGCTGCACGTGCTCGCGCTGCTGCGCCCGCGCCTCGGTCACCAGCTCGTCGCGCACGGTGTCGATCACGGGCTGCGCGCCGCCGCCGCCGCCGAGCTCGAGGCTGCCCGCGCGGTGGCCGAGCCCCTCGGCGTGCCGTTCGCGGTGACCTCGCTCACCGTCGCGCCGGGCGCCAACCTCCAGGCCCGCGCCCGCACCGCCCGCTACGAGGCGCTGGCGCGGGCCGGCGCCGCCGCCGGCGCCAGCGTGATCGCCACCGGCCACACCGCCGACGACCGCGCCGAGACGCTCTTGCTCCGCCTCCTGCGTGGCTCCGGCCCACGGGGCCTGGCGGTGCTGCCTCCCCAGGCGCCTCCGTCGGTGCCGGGCTCGCCGGATCTGGTTCGCCCGCTCATCGCCGCGCGGCGTCAGGACGTCCTGGCCCACCTCCACCGGCACGCCCTGCCGTTCTGCAACGATCCCTCGAACCTCGATCCCCGCTTCGCCCGCGTCCGGGTCCGCCACGAGCTCTTGCCCCTCCTCGAGGAGCTCTCGCCGGCCATCGTCGATCACCTCTCCGCCCTCGCCGACATGCTCGCGTCGCCCGGCCCCGAGGGTGTGGCCCCCCGGCCCTCCGGCCCCGCCAGCGGAGGGCTCGAAGCCCTCGGGCGGGCGCAGCGGCTGGCCGTCGAGCGCGCCCGACGGCTGGGCCGCCGCTCGCTCCGGCTGCGGCTCCCCGGCGGCCGCGACGTCGATGTGACCTTCCCAGGGGGGCGGATCGTCCTTACTGAGGCCGGGTGACAGCTGACGAGACGCTCGCCGACCTGGGTCCGGGTCGCCCGTGCTCCGCGGCGGGAGCCTCCCGGTGGCCGGGCAGCCAGGATCGGCGGCCCGGGCGGTAGGGTGGATCGTGAAACATCGTTAAGAACGGTCCATTTCGGACCGGGCCGGCTTGAGCGACGGTAGCGGGCTGGTAAGAAGGCACGTACTCTTTTCGGGTCAGTCCGCCCGCTCCGGGATCATGAGGGGCGCGGCGGCAGAAGTTTGGGGTCCCTCCGTGAAGCAATCGCACAAGACGCTCCTCCTCTGGGTCCTGCTGATCATGATGTTCCTGGCGATCTGGCAGTTCCTGAGCCCTGCCCAGTCGCCGGCAACGCAGGTCGCCTACAGCGAATTCATGTCGCAGGTCCATGCCGACAAAGAGAAGGAGCCGTACGTCGAGTCCGTCTCCATCAAGGATCACGAGCTCACGTACTGGGTGAAAGATCCGAAGAGCCAGTCCAAGTCGAAGCGGGTCACCATCGGCCCCGACCGGACCGAGGACCTCGCCAAGGATCTCGTCGCCAACAAGGTCGCGGTGACCTTCGAGAAAGAAGACTCCTCGCCCTTCTGGTCGGGCGCGGTGGTGACCATCCTGCCGATGGTCTTCCTCCTGGTGATGTTCTACCTGTTCATGCGCCAGCTCCAGGCCGGCGGGGGCAAGGCGATGAGCTTCGGCAAGTCGCGCGCCCGCCTGCTCAGCGAGGCGCAGAACAAGGTGACCTTCGCCGACGTCGCCGGCATCGACGAGGCCAAGGACGAGCTCGAGGAGATCATCGCCTTCCTCAAGGACCCGAAGAAGTTCCAGAAGCTCGGCGGTCGCATCCCCAAGGGCGTGCTCATGATGGGCCCCCCGGGCACCGGCAAGACGCTGCTGGCCCGCGCCATCGCCGGCGAGGCGGGGGTGCCCTTCTTCAGCATCTCCGGCTCCGACTTCGTGGAGATGTTCGTCGGCGTCGGCGCCAGCCGCGTCCGCGACCTCTTCGAGCAGGGCAAGAAGCACGCGCCCTGCATCATCTTCATCGACGAGATCGACGCCGTGGGCAGGCACCGCGGCGCGGGCCTCGGCGGCGGCCACGACGAGCGCGAGCAGACCCTCAACCAGCTCCTCGTCGAGATGGACGGCTTCGAGTCCAACGAGGGGGTGATCATCGTCGCCGCGACCAACCGTCCCGACGTCCTCGACCCCGCCATCCTCCGGCCCGGCCGCTTCGATCGGCGCATCGTGGTCAACCGACCCGACGTGCGCGGCCGCGAGGGCATCCTCCACGTCCACACCAAGAAGGTGCCCCTCGGCACCGACGTCAACATGGAGATCCTCGCGCGCGGCACCCCCGGCTTCGTCGGCGCCGACCTCGAGAACCTTGTCAACGAGGCCGCCCTCCTTGCCGCCCGGCAGGACAAGGACGTGGTCACGATGATCGACTTCGAGATGGCCAAGGACAAGGTCCTGATGGGCGCCGAGCGCCGCAGCATGGTCATCTCCGAGAACGAGAAGCGGACGACGGCCTGGCACGAGGCAGGGCACGCGCTCGTCGCCAAGCTGCTCGAGAAGAACGCCGATCCGGTCCACAAGGTGACCATCATCCCGCGCGGTCCCGCGCTCGGGGTCACCCAGCAGCTCCCCAAGGAGGACCGCCTCAGCATGTCCCGCGAGTTCGCCAAGGCGCGGATCGCGGTGATGATGGGCGGCCGCGTCGCCGAGGAGCTCGTCTTCGGCCAGTTCACCACGGGCGCCGGCAACGACATCAAGCAGGCGTCCAACCTGGCGCGGCGCATGGTCACCGAGTTCGGGATGAGCGACGTGATCGGGCCCATCTCCTACGCCTCCGACGAGGAGAGCGTCTTCCTCGGCCGCGACCTCACCAGCCGCTCGCGCAACTACTCGGAGACCGTCGCCAACCAGATCGACGACGAGGTCCGCAAGTTCATCATCGAGGGCCACGAGGAGGCACGCCAGCTCCTCAGCCAGAACCGCGACGCGCTCGATCGCATCGCCAACGCGCTCCTCGAGCGCGAGACGCTGGACGGGGAGGACGTCGACCTGATCGTCGCCGGCCGCGACCTGCCCCAGCGGACCAAGGTGGTGATCCCCACCTATGCCGACCGCGAGAAGGCCGCCAAGGAGAAGCGCCGGGCGGCGAGCATCTTCGGCGCGCCCAAGCCCGTCCCGGGCACGTGACCACCCTGGGGAACGCCCGAGAGCGTTCCCCGACCCGGCACGATGGGGGGCCGAAGACCCCCCAAACCCCCCGGTCACGATGGGGGCATGACGGCGGCGATGATCATCGCCGCCGTCGTTTTTAAATCACCGAGTGGGATTGTCGAACAGTGCGGGCATTGCCACCCGCACTGCGACCGTGAGGGAGCGGAGGCTCGGGAGGGCACCCAGGCTGGGTGCCACCGATGGCCTCCGCTCGCTGACGCTTCGCGGTGCGGACTGCCGTTGCAAAATTAGGGCACCCGCACGGTGGTCTGCAGGTAGGCCCAGTGCTGCAGGGTCGCGGGGCGGTTCGCGGCCCTCAAGATCGCGTCGGCGCCGGCGCCGCGCGCGAACAGGCCGTAGCCGGTCTCGACCTCGAAGGCCTTCCACGGGGTGAGGCGGACGGAGGCGTCGATCTCGTGGCCGAGCGAGCGGGCGGTGTTGCTCGGGGCAGCGCCGATCGGGTAGAGGGCGGCGTTCGACCAGCGTCCGCCGGGCTGCGCGAGCGCCGCGTAGCGGTACCCCGCGAGCAGGCTGAGCTCCTCGAGAGGCTGGACGCCGATCGAGCCGCCGCCGAGCATGAGGTTGGACCAGGCCACCACGCTCATCGGGCTGAGGAGCGTGTGCTCGTCGGGCAGGATCGGGTCGAAGCGCGTCATCGTTCCCTTGAAGGAGCCGCTCTCATTGGTGTCGCCGCTGGCGTAGGCGGCCTCGCCGCTGAAGGTGAGGTGCCCCGGCAGCGCCGTCTCCCAGCTCGCCCGCGCGGCGAGGGCGAAGGCGCGCAGATCGCGGTCGACGCCATACGAGGCGACCTGACCGAGCTCGTAGGCGCCCTCGACGGCGTAGCGGACGCCGCGGCGATCGCCGACGAGGCGCCCGTCGACCACGAAGGTGTTCGACGGCGTGAGGGTGCTCGGGGTGGGATCGCGGACGATGCGCGCGAGGCCGGTCGCTTCCACGTTGAGCAGCGGGAGGGCGTGCCAGGCGGCGTTGAGGCCGTAGAGCTGCGCCCCGGAGCCCTCGGCGACGTTGGCGGTGGAGGACGTCGTGGCCGCGGTCGCCGTGCTCGGCGTGGCGTAGCGGCCCGGGGTGGCGAGCATCGCGGCGAACGTCTCGACGTCGAAGTCGCCGGCCTGCAAGCCGAAGCGCGCCGCGTCGAGCGAGCGCCCGGTGACCGACCAGTCGTTGGCCCCGACGAGGCGGCCATCGCCCCACATCACCTGCTGCCGGCCGACGCGGAGGAAGACGCGCCGTCCGCTGCGGGTGTGGACCTCGAGGTAGGCCTCGCTGGGGGCCAGCACCGAGGGCACCGGCTCGCCTGGCCCGACCAGCGGGGTGACGCCGACGTCGCCCCAGACGCGCGCGTCCTGGAGCGTCACCGCGGCGGTCACCGGACCCCGATCGACGGCGAGCCCGAGGCGCGCACGCTCGGTGACGTAGTACTGGTTGCTGACCTCCGGCTGGGTCCCGACCACCCTCGGCAGCGCGCTCTGGTAGTCCTCGGCGAGCACGGCCGTGGGATCGTAGACGTCGCCGCCGGCGTCGAACGGGTGGCGGCGGTACTCGCCGCGGACGCGCACCTCGAGGGAGGGCCGGAAGGTCCACGCGCCGACCACGAAGCTGTCGGGGAGGGGCGACGCCTGGGCCGCCGCCCGTGACGCCGAGGAAGCGACCGAGAGCCCCAGGGCGGTCGCGGCGAACAAACGAAGCCCCGTCGTCACGCCGGGAGGATAGGCGCCGGGGCTCGCCGGTTACAAGCTCAGGCGTTCTTGCGGGTGCGGTGCAGGGAGCGCGCGAGGCGGAAGCCGACGGCGGCTCCTCGCATCAGCCCGAAGAAGCGCGAGCGCGAGGCCGCTCGACAGTACTCCGCCATCGACACCCAGTTGCCCGAGCGGATCATGCGCTCCGGCGACGCGCCGCGCTCCGTGGTCCGGGCCGGCTCGGGCTCCGCCATCAGCTCGGCCCAGGTGCGCTCGCCCTGGATGTCGCCCATCCACTCGCGCATCCCGCCGGCCATGTCGCGCACGCCGTAGGGGGAGCAATCGGTGGGGAAGGTGCCCACCGGCTCGGCCTGGGCGAGGAACGGACGCGACCCTTGCATGCGGCAGAAGGTGGGATCGAAGTGGTCGCCCCAGGGGTGGACCCGGCCGTCGGTCCCGCGCGCGGCCTTCTCCCACTCGAGCTCGGTGGGCAGCCGCGCCGGGGACCGGAGGGCGGCGCCCGCCTCGTGGGCCTGGGCCCCGTCGAGCTCGGTGCGCCAGCGGCAGAAGGCCGCCGCGTCGAACCAGTCGATCAGCACCACCGGCACGTTCCAGAGGTGACCCTCCTCGGGGGGGAACATGCGGCGCGCCTCGCCCTCGATGAGCGACTCGCACGGCTCCCACAGGCCGCTCGGGCCGCGCTGCACCACCACGCCCTCGGCGCCGCGGAGGTCGTGCGGCGCGCGCTGCTCGGCGAGGGCGGGATCGACGCGGTCGAGCGCGTCGAGGAAGGCGCAGTACTCCCGGAAGGTCACCGGGAAGCGGGCGATGGCGAAGTCTTCCAGCTCGGGCTCGGCGGGGGGCAGCGCCGACGGCGCCAGCGGATCGCCCCCGCAGAAGAACGACCCGGCGGGGACGTAGAGGAACTCCTCGCCGATCTCGGCGTCGGTGTAGAGCGCGACGTTGGCGACGTGGTGCCCCCCCCGGGTCAGCAGCACGGGGTAGCGCACGTCACGGTAGCCGGCCCGCTTGAGCACCAGCAGGTAGCTGCCCGGGGTGAGGCGCGCCTCGACGATGGGCGTGCGGCCGAGGATGCGCTGCTCGACCGGCACCAGCACGCGGTCCTTCTGCGCGTAGAGGTGCGCGGTGACCACGGCGCCCGGGGGGCTGCTGTCGATCGAGAGCATCGCGTCGGCGCGGAGCAGCGCCGAGTAGCGGCCGACGTCGAACTCCGAGACCAGCGCCTCGTAGTAGACGCGGAGCGCGGGGCGCCGCTCGGCCTCGGCCTCCCTGGCGCGCGTCCAGTAGAGATCGGAGAGGCAGGCGCGCGCCTCGATGCTGACCGGATCGTAGGCGAGCGCCTTGGTGAAGAGATCGATCGCCTCGGCGGCGGAGATCGCCTGCTCGCGCTCGACCATGGAGGCGCGGTCCTCCAGCTCCCACCCCGCGCGCTTGCGCTCGACGGGCTCGTGGCCCTTGACGCCGCGGAGCAGCTCCCGCGCCTGGGTGAGCAGCCGCTCCCGCTCCTCGCCGAGCGCGTGGCTGCGCTCCGCGGGGAGCTGGGCCAGCTCGCAGAGCCGGCGCGCCTCCTCGTGACGGCGCTCGCGCTCCTCCGCGCCCTCGAGGAACGCCTCGGCCTCGAGCGCGACCCGATCGGCCGACTCGGGGCGGTTGAGCGGATCCTTGGCGAGCATCGCCAGGCAGAGGTCCTCGAGCACCAGGGGGCAGCTCGGCGCGACCGAGCGCGGCGGCTTGGGGACGCGCGTCTGCGTCGCCAGGATGACCCCCAGCACCGTCGGCGCGTCGAAGGGGTGCTGCCCGGTGAGGATCTCGTAGAGCACGACCCCCAGCGCGAAGATGTCGGCGCGGTGATCGGTGCGGGCTCGGTCCCCGCGGATCTGCTCAGGCGCGATGTAGCCCGGGGTGCCCGACAGCCCGCTCGGCTCGCTCAGCGCGGTGCGGCGCGAGGTCGTGGCGGGCTCTCGGCCGCGGGGGGCGGGGGGCTGGGCCTGGACGTACTCGGGCGGCGCGCTCGCGGGCCGCCTCGCCTGCGGAGGGCTGGCGATGGGGGAGCCGGCCATCGCCTTGGCGTTGCCCCAGTCGGCCAGGTACACCTCGCCGAAATCGCCGAGCAGGATGTTCTCGGGCTTGATGTCGCGGTGCAGGACGCCGAGGCGGTGCGCGTAGGCGAGCGCGCGCGAGACCTGCACGAAGGCGCCGACGAGGCGCACCAGCGGCCACTGCGCGCGCAGCGTCTTGCTGGCGAGCACGTCCTGGAGGTTGCGCTGCTTGACGACCCGCATCGTGTAGTAGGGCTGGCCGTTCTTGAACGAGCCGATCTCGTACACGGGGACGATGTTCGGGTGCTCGAGCCGGGCGGTGACACAGGCCTCGGCCATGAAGCGATCGAGCACGTCGACCGCCATCCCCACCCCCTCCTTGAGCGTCTTCAGCGCGACGACGCGGCCGATGGAGCGATCCGTGGCGCGCACCACGCGGCCCAGCCCGCCGATGCCGAGCTCCTCGGCGATGGCGTAGCGCCCGTCGCCCGGCTCCGCGATGGACGAGGCCGGTGGAGCCGCGGGCCCGAGCGGAGCGTCGACGGCCGCCGCCAGCGTCGGCCGCTCTCGGCCCGGCCCCACCGCCCCGCCGTCCTCCCCGGTCGTCTCCCCGCCTGTCGATGGCGCGAGCGCCACCACCAGCTCCTCGATTCGCTCCGGTGCGAGCGCGCCCTCCAGCCACTCGGACAGCGACCTGACCGTCACGTCGGAGCCACCCGCCCCCGCGGATTCCTGATCGTGAGAGCCCTCAGCGCGGGGGTTTGGGGGCAGAGCCCCCATCGAGGAGCCCTCAGCGCGGGGGTTTGGGGGCAGAGCCCCCATCGAGGAACCCTCTGCCGGCGGTCTGGGGGCGGCGCCCCCCTCTATGGCCACCCGGCACGCGAGGTCCCAGGCGGCTTCCGGGGTCAGCCACCCGCGGGCGACCGCCGCGGCGACCACCGCTCGAACGAGTCCCGCCGTCATGTGCGAGCGACCATGGGCGGCGCCCCGGGCCAAGCCGGCGGGGAACGGAGGGGGCTTGGTGAGGACATCCACAAGGGGCCCGCGGCGCGCGCCGCGCGAGCTTCGCTCGGTGCGAGCCAGGTAGGGGTGACGAGGTTACGGGCCCTTGGTGAATCGGCGCAAGTGCCTCCACCGCGAGCCCCCGTGACCGCGCTCACCTTGGTGG
>Ga0302283_1000714_pt1 | contig 27636 bp, 24 predicted proteins | sample III_Fen_E1_4_FD_198770 | JGI IMG/M metagenome (GOLD analysis project Ga0302283, IMG submission 198770) | Peat permafrost microbial communities from Stordalen Mire near Abisko, Sweden - III_Fen_E1_4 | ecosystem: Environmental > Terrestrial > Soil > Wetlands > Permafrost | place: Sweden: Abisko... | reverse complement strand
CACATCTGGCGCCACAAGCGCGGCGTCGACTACGGCGACTGGCTGGCGGTGGACGCGGTCAAGCCCGGCGACGAGACGACGCCGAAGGACCTGATCGGCACGGCCTTCTGGGCCTATGACGCGGCGCTGATGGCCGAGATGGCGGCGGCCAGCGGCCGGCCCGACGAGGCGGTCGAGTACGCTGCCCTGCGCGAGCGGATCGGCCGGGCCTTCGAGGCGGAATTCATTCGCTCCGACGGTTCCATCGGCAACGACAGCCAGACCAGCCACGTCCTGCCGCTGAGGTTTGGCCTGGTGCCCGACGCGCTGCGCCAGGCCTCGGTCGAGCGCCTGGCCTCCGACATCGCCAAACGCGGCAACAAGCTCTCCACCGGCTTCCTCGGCACGCCCTATCTGCTCGACGCGCTGGCCGACAACGGCCGCGAGGATGTGGCGGTGGGCCTGCTGCTGCAGACCGAATTTCCGTCCTGGGGCTATATGGTCAGCCGGGGCGCGACGACCATGTGGGAGCGCTGGAACGGTGACACCGGCGACGTGTCGATGAACTCCTTCAACCACTACGCCTACGGCGCCATCGTCGGTTTCCTCTACCGCCGGCTGGCCGGCATCGCCCCAGCCGCGCCGGGCTTTTCGGCCGTGGAGATACGCCCGCTGGACGATCCGCGGCTGGACCGGGGCGGCGGCCGCTACGTCTCGGTGAGCGGGCCGATCGAGACGTCGTGGCGCCGCGGTGACGATGGCCGTTTCAGCCTCGATCTCACCCTGCCGCCGAATACCACCGGCCGCGTTCGGCTGGCGGCCAGGCCGGGTCAGACGCTGCTCGAAGGTGGCCGACCGTTCGACGGCGCAGCTCGCGACGAGACCGGCGCGCTTACCGCTGAGGTCGGCTCCGGCGGCTATCGCTTCGAGGTCGCGTCATGACCGCCCCCGCCACACTCGCCGAACGGCTCGGCTACCGCGTGGACGAGCGCCTGCTGATCGTGAATTGCGACGACCCTGGCTCCAGCCACTCGGCCAATGTCGCCATCGAGGACTGCCTCACCCACGGCGTCGCCACCAGCGCCACGCTGATGGTCCCCTGTCCCTGGGCGTTCGAGGCGGCGCGGACCATGCGGGGCCGCGACATCGGCGTGCACCTGACTTTGACCGCCGAATATCCCCGCTACCGCTGGCGCTCGCTCACCGGCGCCAAATCCTTGCACGACGCCGACGGCTTTCTGCCGCGCACCGCCGGCGAGGTGTTCGCGAATGCCCGCCTCGACGACGCCCGCGCCGAATGCCGGGCGCAGATCGAGCAGGCGCTGGCCTGGGGCGTGCAGCCCACCCACCTGGATTCGCACATGGGTACGGTGCAGACCGACCCGCGCTTCTTCGCCCTCTATCTGGATCTTGCCGCCGAGTACGATCTGCCGCTGCGCATGGTCGGCGAGGCCGGCGAGCGGATGCTGGGCTTCAAGTCGCGCCAGCCCGCGGCCGAGCGAGGCCTGCGGTTCACCGACCACTTCCTCTCGCCCACCTGGGGCGTTGAGACCCGCGAGGTGATCATGCGCACCTTGCCGAAGCTGCGTCCCGGCGTCACCGAGGTCTATCTGCACCCGGTGGTCGATGGGCCGGAGCTGCGCGCCTGCGACGAGACCGCCGGCGATGTCCGCGCCGGCGACTACGCCCTCTTGATGGACCCGGCGTTGCGGGCGCTGATCGATGCCGAGGGCATCCGGCTGATCAGCTTCCGGCCGCTGCTCGAGCTTCAGCGAGCGCGCTGAACCAAATCGCACTTCACCCCGCTCGCGGGGTGAACTGAGGCGAGGAGCAGGTTGCGGGCTGCTTTTCTTGGCGCCGTGAGGCATGCCATGGTCGCCGCCGTTTCCGGACAGTTCTGAGATCCTCCCATGCATACCCTGCTCAGCCATTCCCAGCGGGTCAGACGCGCGCGCCGCCGGTTGGGCGAGATCGCCGTCTGGCGGGTGCGCGAGACGAAGGCTATCGGGGGCTGGAGCTTCGACGGCGCGCCGATCGCCCTCGGCGACGCCTGGCCGGACCGGATGGGTGTCCACAAGATCGACGGCGGACCGTTCGAGGTCCCGGCGGAGTGGCCGCTGGAGGAGACGCGGCTTTCGCTGGACGTCGGCGGCGAGAGCCTGCTGGAGATCTTTTACGACGGCGTGCCAAGGCTGACGCTGGGCCTCGACGTCAATCACAACGAGTTCCCGATGGACGGCCGCACGGGGCGCCTGGCGGTCGAGTCGGTGGCGCGCAATCCGTTCGGCCAGGCCGTGCCCGATCCGCGCCTTCGCCGCGCGGAACTGCGCCGCCTGGAGCCGGCGGTGGTCGATCTCTGCCGCACCGTCGGCCTCAGCATCGACCTGGCCGCGGCGCTGGGCGACGGGCATGAGCTGTCGCCGCTGCTGCTGGAGCTGGCCGAGGACGCCCTGGCGCGCCTGCGCTGGCCGACCCGCACCGACGACGTGCTGGGTCGCGAAAGCCCGTTCGCCCAGGGCTATGGCGGTCGCGATTTCTTCGCCGCGCCCAAGGCCTGGCCGGTCACAGCCCTCGACGACGACGCGCGCCTTTCCGCCTCGCAGGCCCTGACCTGGCTGCAGGGCGAGTTGAAGGCGTTGCAGACCCGGTTTCCGCCGCACGGTGCGGTCGCCTACGTCGGCCACGCCCACATCGACACTGCCTGGCTGTGGCCGATCGAGGAGACCCGGCGGAAGGTGCGCAGGACCTTTTCCACCGCTGTCGACCTGCTGAAACGCCACCCGGACTTCCGTCACGCCCAGTCCTTCGCCGAATATTACCGCTACCTCGAGGACGACGATCCGGCGCTGCTGGAGGCGGTGAAGACTGAAGTGGCCAAAGGCGGCTGGGCGCCCACCGGCGGGCTCTGGGTCGAACCGGATATCAACATGCCCAGCGGCGAGGCCCTGGTCCGCCAGGCGCTCTACGGTCAGCTGGCGTTTCAGCGCATCTTCGGCGCCCGCCACACGACCGGCTGGCTGCCGGACACCTTCGGCTTCTCGCCGGCCCTGCCGCAGATCCTGGCCGGCGCGGGCCTCACCAGCCTGTTCACCATCAAGCTCGGCTGGTCGGAGACCAATCCCTTCCCGCATACCCGCTTCTGGTGGGAGGGCATCGACGGCAGCCGGGTGTTGGTGCAGCAATTTAACCGGCCCGAGGACACCTACAACGGCCTGGTCGATCCGGCCTCGCTGCTGCGCGCCTGGCGCAACCACTCGGACCGCCGCTGGGCCAGCGAAGTGCTGCAGCCGATCGGCTACGGAGACGGCGGCGGCGGCCCCACCGCTGAGATGATCTTGAGCCAACGGACCCTGGCCGACTTCCCGTTGCTGCCGACCACCCGCTTCGCCGCACCTGAAGTCTATTTCGCCCAGGCGCACGCCGAGGCGGCGGCGACGCCGGTCTCGACCTGGGTCGGCGAGCTCTATCTCGAATATCACCGCGGCGTCCTGACCACCCAGGGCCGGACCAAGCGCCTGCACCGCCGGGCCGAGCGGGACCTGGTGGCGGCCGAGGCGCTGGCCGGGATGGCGGCGCTGCTCGGCGGCGGCCAGCCGGCGTCGCTCGAGGATCGCTGGCGGCTGCTGATGATCAACCAGTTCCACGACATCCTGCCAGGCAGCAGCATCACCGACGTCTATGTCCGCACCGAGCGGGAACTGGCCGAAGTGGTCGCCGCCGCCGGCGAAACCTCCGGCGCGGCGCTCGCAGACATCGCGGACCGGCTCTCCGGCGACGGCGAGGCGGGACTGCTGATCGTCAATCCGGACCTGAACGAGCGGCCGGTGCGGCTGGAAAGCGCCGAGCCGATCGCGGGCGGCCAGGCGGCGGAGACCGGCTTTGTGCTGGCTTCGGCCGCGCGCGTGCCGCCGCTGGGCGCGCTGACCGGCCGTCCGGCGCCGGAGGCCACCGTCACCGTCGAGCCTCGCGCGCTGGAGAACGCCATCCTGCGGGTGGAATTCGGCGACGACGGGACGCTGACTCGAGTGTTCGACAAGCGCGCCAGGCGCGAGGTGCTGGACGGCCGCGGCAACCAGATCTGGGCCTATCACGACCAGTCCCGGGACTATGACGCCTGGGACGTCGAAGAGGACTATCAGCGCGCCGGCGAGGAGGTGACCGCCAGCGCCATCGAGATCGCCGAGGCCGGCGGCCAGCGCGGCGCGCTCAAGATCACCCGTAAGATCGGCCACTCGACCATCGTCCAGTCGGTGCGGCTATGGGCCAATTCCGCCCGCATCGACTTCGCCACCCGGTTCGACTGGAACGACCGGCGGATTCTGCTCAAGGCGCGCTTCCCGCTGCGGGTGCGCTCCGACCACGCCACCTTCGAATGCGCCTTCGGGGTGCATCGGCGGCCGACCCATGCCAACACCAGCTGGGACGCCGCCAAGTTCGAGGTCGCCGCCCACCGTTTCGTCGACCTTTCCGAACCGGGTTATGGCGCGGCGCTGCTCAACGACGGCCGCTACGGCCACCACGCCCGCGGCAACGAACTGGGCATCACTCTGCTGCGCTCGCCGATCCTGCCGGACAAGGTGGCCGACGAGGGCGTGCAGGAGCTGACCTACGCGCTGCTGCCGCACGCGGGTGACTGGATCGCCGGCGGCGTTTTGGCCGAGGCGGAGGACCTCAACCGGCCGCTGTTCCACCAGCCGATGGCCGGCGCGGCGGACGCGTCACACCGGTTCATCGAGATCGACGGTCCGGGGGTCGCGCTCGGGGCTCTGAAGCCCGCCGAGGACGGCGACGGCCTGATCCTGCGCGTTTACGAACCCTCAGGCGGTCGCGGACCGGTGGCGATCTCACCGCCGCAGGGCTGGCGGCTGGCCGGCGAGGTCAGCTTGCTGGAGGACGCGGTCGCGGCGTCGTCGGACGGCGTCATCGGTCCCTTCCAGGCCAGAAGCTGGCGGCTGCGGCGGGGTTAGCCGGCGACGAAGGTCCAGATAGGCCCCAGCCAGTGCTGGCCGTCGCCTTCGACCCGGGTCAGCGCGGTGACGTTCGGCGCGGCGGCGATCGCGCGGGGCCAGAAGCGCTTGGCGACGGCGTTGCGCTCGGCGACGGCGATCTCCCAGCGGCCGGGATAGCGTTCCAGCACCTGCCGCACCGCTTCAGCCGCCGCGCCGCGCCCGCGATGTTTCCGCATGACGAAGAACTCGCCCATGTTGCGCTGGATTTGGCCGCCGTCCCGGTGCGAGTGAGTGTTGATAAGGGCGAAGCCGGCCGGCTGGTCATTCACGCGGATCAGCAGGACGTGATGGCCCGGCTCGCGCCAGTAGGCATCCACCCCAGGCAGGTCGCCGAAGCCGCCCTGTTCGCCCAGCTCGAAGTCGACCGAGCCCGGCGGCTCCATCTCTGAGAAATCGTAGATGTAGAACTGCGCCAGGGCGTCGATCAGCCCGCGCTGACTCTCCTTGGCCGGGACTACCGAGACCTTGGGTTGGGCCGCGCTGTCGCCCCTGTCATCAGCGCCCGCCATCAGCGCGCCGGCGCGGCTTCGTCGTAGAACTTGGCCAGGTCCGCCTTCATCGACTTCAGCGCATCCGGGTTCAGATAGACCATGTGGCCGGAAGGGTAGTAGGCGAAGCGCACGTTGCCGCGCACCTGTGGGTCCAGCTGCATGTGTCCGAGGTCGTATTCGGTGCCGAAGAACGGCGTCGCCAGGTCGTAGATGCCGTTCAGCGAATAGAGCAGCATGTGCGGGTTCTCGCGCATGGCCTGGGACAGATCGAGGGCCACGTCGGCATCGTTGACATCCTCCTCACCCGCGCCGCCGAGGTCGCCGGCCTTGTGGTTGAAGTCCCAGTGCAGGCCCGCCGAATAGTAGGTCGGCCGGTAGCTCAACTCGGTCTGGTAACCGAGGTCGCGGGTCAGATAGTCGTGGAACGCGGCGACGAAGGCGCCGGTCATGCCGGTGTCGGAGGCGTCGAACTCCGGCTCCTCGCCGGCCGCATCGACATCCATGCCGGTGAAGCGGTCGTCATAGCGGCCGAGGGTCAGCCGCTGGTCGCGGAGCAGCTGTTTGCGGAAGTGGCCGGGTGGCACGCGCAGGTCGCTGGCCAGGATGTAGTCGACCGAGAGGCCCGTGTAGGCGGCCATCTGCTGGGCGATCTGCTGGCGCTCGGCGTCTCCCAGTTCCTGGCCCTTGGAAAGGGCTACGGCGTAGGGCCCTCGGGCCCAGTCGCGCACCTCCTTCAAGTAGGCGACGATGTCGGTGGGCTGGGTCGCCAGCCTGTGGTGGTAGGCGGCGGCGGCGGCGTAGCTTGGCACGTAGTTGACCATCTCCTGGTCGAAGCCCGGCTGGCGACGGCCGTAGTTGAGGATCGAGGACAGCAGGATCACCCCGTTCAACTGCACGCCGTCGCTCTGCAGGCGGTAGGACAACCCGGCCGATCGGGTGGTGCCGTAGGATTCTCCGAACAGGAATTTCGGCGCGTTCCAGCGATCGTTGATGGTCAGGTAGCGCTCGATGCCGCGGGCGAAGGCGTCGATGTCCTGATCGGTGCCCCAGAAGGCGCTGAGTTTGGTGTCGCCGAGCGGGCGCGAGAAGCCGGCGCCAATGGCGTCCAGGAACACCAGATCGGACTTGTCGAGCAGGCTGGAGTCGTTGTCGACCATCTCAAAGGGAGCGTTGTGGGTGGGGTTGGGGCTGTCGGTCAGCACCCGCACGGGGGCCAGCGAGCCCATGTGCAGCCACACCGTCGAGGACCCCGGGCCGCCGTTATAGAAGAAGGTCACGGGCCGGTGCGGATCGCCGGTGGTGTAGGCGACGTAGAACATGCTGGCGGTCGGCTTGCCCTCGTCGTCGCGAATGGTCAGCGTGCCGGCGGTGGCCGTGTAGCTGATCGGCTTGCCGCCGACGGTTCCCTGATGGTGGGTCACCTGCCGCACCTCGACGATCGGCGCGGTGGCGATATCGGCGTCGGTCAGCTTGCGGCAGCGGGCCCGGTCGGCCCGGGGATCACCCTTGGGCGATCCGCCAGATTCGGCGTCGCCGGCGTGGGAGTCGCAGTCGCTGTCGATCCGCGCAGCGGCGGCGGTGGAAATGGTCTCGACCACGTCCACGGTGCGATCGCTAGGCGGCTGGCCCGCGGGCGGCGCGTGTCGTCCGGACTGCTCGGTCGCCTGCGAGGCCATGCCGCTGTCCGGCCCGCTGTCGCGTGTCTGGGCTAAAATGCCCGAGGGGAGGCAGAAGAAGGCGGCCGCGATGGCGACAATAGCAGTCCGACGCATGGACATTCCTCAGATACTGGATGTTTCGCAGCTATAGCACCGCCGCCACCGGCGTGGTGAAGTCGGAAAATCCCGGCAATCGCGGATTGAGCGCAAAATGTTGACGATGACCCCGGCGACAGCCGCCAAGTTCGCCGAGATCGCCCTTGGTCATGTGGGACGCGAATTTCCGAACAAGCTCGACCAGGTGCTGACCGATCTGGCGGACCTGCAATCGCCCCGCGCCCTGCATCCGATCTTCTACGGCAGCTTCGATTGGCACTCGTCGGTGCATGGACATTGGCTGCTGGCCCGGATCCTGCGGCGCTTCCCCAACATCGGCCCCGCGCCGGCGATCCGGGCGTGGCTGGACCAGGCGTTCGCCGCGGACAAGGTGGCGGCCGAGCTGGCTTTCCTGGCGCGGCCGCTCGCTGAAGGTTTCGAGCGACCGTACGGCTGGGCTTGGCTGCTGATGCTGCAGGCCGAACTGGCGCAGCATGAAGACGCGGACGGCCGACGCTGGACATCGGCGCTGCGGCCGCTGGCGCGGGCGTTCGAGGCCCGGTTTCTCGCCTGGCTCCCAAAGGCGACCTACCCAGTCCGCGCCGGCACACACGGCAATTCCGCCTTCGCCCTGATCCTGGCGCACCACTACGCGTCGCTCGCCGCCGATGCCGGATTCGCCGACGCGCTCAAGGACGCCGGCCGCCGCTGGTTCGCCCAGGACCGGGACGCTCGGCCGTTCGAGCCGAGCGGCAACGACTTCCTCTCGCCGACCCTGACCGAGGCCGACTGCATGCGCCTCACCCTGGCCCCCGCCGACTTTGCGGACTGGTTCGCCGCATTCCTCCCAGACCTGGCGCGGGGCGAACCCGCCACGCTGTTCGCGCCCGCCTTCGTCAGTGACCGGAGCGATGGCCAGATCGCCCATCTCGACGGCCTCAACCTCAGCCGCGCCTGGAACTGGCGACACCTCGCCGACGCCGCGCCGGTCGCGGCCCGAGCACGCCTCGACGAGGCCGTTGAGCGCCACCTCGACGCCGCGCTGCCGCACGTGGCCGGCGACTATATGGGCGAGCACTGGCTGGCCAGCTTCGCCCTGCTGGCCCTGGACGACTAGGGCGTCGACGGGGCTATAGTCCCAGGGCAAAGGCGAACCGGATTGACCCTGCTCGACACCCAACCCCTGGCCGATCTCGAACTGCGCGGCGTGCTCACCCGCGCCGATCACGAGACCTATAAGGAGCTCGCCTTCGAGGTGCCGCCCGGCGTCCAGCGGCTGACCGTGACGTTCGAGTACACCGGCAAGGAGGAGCGGGCGACCATCGACCTCGGCCTCATCGATCCTGAGCGGTTCCGCGGCTGGAGCGGTGGCGACAAGGCGAGTTTCACGCTCTCGGCGATCGACGCCACACCGTCTTATCTGCCCGGCCCGATCATCCCCGGCCGCTGGACCCTGCTGCTGGGCGTGCCCAACATCCGGCCGGATCGCGAAGCCGCCTATGTGGCGAGGATCCGCTTCGGCCGCGGCGAGCGCACGGAGGTGTCCAGTTTTTCCGATGTCCCGTTGGAGGTTGGCGCGCGCTGGTACCGCGGCGACCTGCATATGCACACCTGCCACAGCGATGGCACGGTCGCGAACCGCAGCGGCTCGCGCCGCGTGCCCGGGCCGGTCTATCGCACCGTCGAGGCCGCCGCCGGCAGGGGCGTCGACTTTATCGCGGTGACTGACCACAACGCCGTCTCCCACCATCACGCCCTGCGCGAGCTGCAGCCCTATTTCGACAGGCTGCTGCTGATCCCCGGGGTCGAAATCACCACCTTCTGCGGCCACGCCGGGGTGCTGGGTGCAATCGGCCCGGTCGAATTTCGCCTGACCAGCCCGCACCTGCCGGTTATCGGCGACCTGCTGGACGCAGTGGAGCGCCAGCACGGCCTGTTCGCCATCAACCATCCGGCGCTGCCGTCGAACGAGTTCTGCATGGGCTGCGGCTGGACCGCTCAGGGTACGGACTATTCGCGGGTGCCGGCGGTGGAAGTGGTCAACGGCGGGGCTGCGGCGGCCCAGGGCGGCGCCGCGGACGGGCCGTTTTCCGGCGTGCCCTTCTGGGAGGCGCGGCTCAATGAGGGTCGCCGGATGACCGCCATCGGCGGCAGCGACAACCACAAGCCGGACGAAGACCCGGTGAAGGCGCCCGCCGTCGGCTCGCCGACGACGGTAGTCTATGCCGCCGAACTCTCTGAGCGCGCCATCCTCGACGCCGTCTGCTCGGGTCAGGTGTTCGTCGATGTGGAAGGCACGCGGGACCGTGTGCTGGAGCTGACCGGCGCCTGCGCGGGCGCGGAGGCAGTCATGGGCGGAACGCTGGCCGCCCCGGCGGGGGGCGAGGTCCGCTTCCAGGTCCGCGTCCAGGCCCTGGCGGGAGCGCGCATCGACATCGTCATGGATGGGACGCACCAAGTCGCCCTGGCCGGCGCTGTGATCGCCACGAACGACCAGACCCTCGACTTCGCCCTGCCGGCTGATGGCGCCCGCCACTGGCTGCGGGCCGACATCCGCTCCGCCGACGGCGCCCGCACCCTGATGATCGGCAATCCCATCTATCTCAATCACTGAGCGCAGGCGCCGGCGCGGTTTGCTGCCACGCCTTCGAATCGATATGTAGGGTGACTACATAACGTTGCCGCGATGCGGACGGGTGGGGGAAACTGCGATGAGGGCACAGCTTGGTTTGGCGCGCTGTGGCGGCGCTCTGGCTCTGGCGTCTCTGTTGGCGGGCGTCTCGACAGCGGCGTTCGCGGCGCCGAATCCCAAACCCGATCCGCGCGACGCCCGCATCCAGCAGTTGCAGGAAGAGGTGCAGCAGCTGGTTGCCGACCACCAGCGACTGCAGGCCGAGGACGAGCAGCTGATGGCCAAGGCTCAGCAGCTGGAAACCGAGGTCGCCGCGTTGCAACAGGGCCAGGCGGCCCAGACCCAGGCGATCCAGTCGCAGTCGCAGACCATCCAGACCGTCGAAGCCAAGGAGCCGCCGGCGCCGACAGTGATCACCAACATGCTCAACGGCCGTCCGGTCCTGGCCAGCGCCGATGGCCGCTTCAGCATCACCCCGCACCTGGTCATGCAGCTCGATACCGCCGGTTATTTCCAACCGGCCGCCGGTCCGACCAGCACCGATTTCCGCCGCGACGGCCCGGCGCTGGGCGCCTCGGCCACCAATGTCGACGCCGCCCACGCCCGCGACCTGAAGGACGGAACCGACTTCCGCCGCGCCCGCATCGGCCTCGATGGCACGGCCTTTGGCGACTGGGACTACCGGCTGATCCTCGATTTCGCCGGCAGCGGCGTCGAAAACAGCGGCCAGCTCTACGAGAGCTGGGTGCAGTATTCCGGCCTGAAGCCGGTGCGGTTCCGCATCGGGGCTTTCCCGCCTTCCATCGGCCTGGAGGATCAGGGCTCCACCAACTTCATGCCGTTCATCGAGCGCTCGGTCGATGGCGACCTATCCCGAGGCCTGGCAGCGGGCGACACGCGGCTGGCGGCAGAGGTCTTCGCCAACGGCGACCACTGGCTGGCCTCCGGCGCCATCACCGGCCGGACCATCGGGGTCTTGAACACCGGCACGGCCGCCGCCGTACCGCAAACCTATGGCGACCAGCTTGGCCTTGTTGGCCGCGTTGCGATCAGCCCCTTCTACGGGAAGGACTGGCTGGTCCACTTCGGCGTTCACGGCAGCTACGTCATCCATCCGGCGGATACGACCGGGCCGGGGACGAACGGCCTGCTGACCCCGGCCAGCGAGGTGATCTCTCTCAGCAACACGCCGGAGCTTCGCGTGGACGGGACCAAGTTCCTCAACACCGGCAATATGCCCGCCAGCCACGCCGGCACGGTCGGCGCGGAGTTCGCGGCCCAGAAGGCCGGCTTCCTGATCCAGAGTGAATACGACTACTTCAGCGTCCAGCGCGACGACGGGACCTTGGCGACCCCTGTCTCCAACCCGCATTTCCAGGGCTATTACGTCCAGGGTCTTTGGATGCTGACCGGCGAGCAGCGGAAGTACAACGCCGTCACGGCCGCCTTCGACGGTCCAGCGGTCGCCCATCCGTTCACCCTCAACGGCGGCGGCCTGGGGGCCTGGGAGGTCGGCCTGCGCTATTCCGATATGGACCTGAACTTCGATGCCGGCGCGCCGGGGACTTATGTGTCGGCGACCTCGCCCAACTCGACCATCCGCGGCGGTAACGAGGAGAACTTCTCGGCGGCGCTGAACTGGTATCCCAACACCGTGGTCCGGTTCATGCTCGACTACGCCTATGTCCATATCGACCGGCTGAGCCCGGCCACCGCGGCGAACTCGGCCTCGGTCTGGCTGCTGCCCACCGGCGCGGCCGGCGCTGGCGTCCAGATCGGTCAGAGCTACAGTGTGGTCTCGGTTCGATCTCAATTCGCCTTCTGAGGCCCACGCATGCCCTCCGCCGCCGCGATTTCAGCCAGCCTGTCGATCCGCAAAGGCGACGCCAGCCCCGTCGGGACCGAACGGATCGCCCTCATGGAGGCGATCGACGCGGCCGGTTCGATCAGCGCCGCGGCAAAGGCGGTGGGGCTCAGCTACAAGGGCGCCTGGGACGCGGTGCAGGCGCTGAACAACCTCGCTGACGCGCCGCTGGTGGTCACCCGCGCCGGCGGCCGCCACGGCGGCTTCGCAGAGGTGACCGCGGAAGGCCGCGCCGTGATCGCCGCTTTCCATGCAGTTGAGGGCGAACTCGTCGGCGTGCTGGCGGGCCTTGAGCGCCGTCTCGCCGGCGGCGGCCAGCCCTTGCATACGCTGCTGTGGAGCCTTGGCATGAAGACCAGCGCGCGTAACGCCCTTCGCGGGGTGGTGGAGCGGATCACCGACGGCGCGGTCAACGCCGAAGTGGTGCTGTCCATCGGCGAGGGCGTTGAGATCGTCGCGGTGATTACCCGCCAGAGCGTCGAGGCGCTCGGCCTGGCGCCCGGACGCCCGGCGATCGCACTGATCAAGTCCAGCTTCGTGATTCTGGCCAAGGGCGCGGAAGGTTTGCGCACCTCCGCCCGCAACAGCCTGGCCGGGACCATCGTCCGTCTCGAGCGCGGGGCGGTGAATGACGAAGTCACCCTCGAGATCGGCGGCGGTAAGATGTTGACCGCCACCATCACCCACGCCAGCGCCGGGGCCCTCGAGCTTGCCGTCGGCGAGCCCGCAACCGCCCTGATCAAGGCCTCGCACATCATCCTAGCCGTGGAATGAACCCATGACCGCCCATCCCGTCCGCCGGCTGCTGCTGGCCCTTCTCGGCGTCTGGCTCATCGCCGCGCCCGCAGCCGTTCTTGCCCAGCCGCGGCCGCCGATCACCGTCTTCGCCGCCGCCTCGCTGAAGAACGTGCTCGACGAGGAGGGCGCGGCCTACACCGCCAAGACCGGCCAGGCGGTGCGCTTCTCCTACGCCGCGTCATCGGCTCTGGCCCGCCAGATCGAACAGGGCGCGCCCGCGGATCTGTTCATCTCGGCCGACACCGACTGGATGGACTATGTCGCCCAGCGTCATCTGATCGTGGCGGCGACCCGGCGCGACCTGATCTCCAACCACCTGGCCCTGATCGCCCCGGCGGACTCCAAGATCCGCGTCCGCATCGGCAAGGGCATGCCGCTGGCCAAACTGCTCGGCGACGGCCGTCTGGCGGTGGCCGGGCCCGACGTGCCGGCTGGCAAATACGCCAAGGCGTCGCTGACCGCGCTCGGCGTTTGGGACGTGGTGCAGCCGAAGCTGGCCCAGGCCGACAATGTGCGGGGCGCGCTGCTTTTCGTCGCCCGGGGCGAGTCGCCGCTGGGCATAGTCTACGACACCGACGCCAAGGTGGAGCCCAAGGTCAGGATCGTCGGCCTGTTCCCCGATGACAGCCACCCGCCGATCATCTACCCCGGCGCGGTGACGGCGAACGCGGCCAATCCCGAGGCTGCCTCGTTTCTTGGCTATCTGCAGGGACCGGAGGGCGCGGCGGTGTTCAGGAAATATGGCTTCATCGTCCTGCCGAGGCCGGGCCAATGAGTCCCGCGCTGCGACGCGCGCTAACGTTCGGGCTCGCGCTGATCCTCGCCCCCGGCCTCGCCGCGGCTCAGGATCTGGCGCTGAAGGGCCTCGCAGGCCAAAGCGTCACCGTCACCCCGGCCGACCTCGCCGCCATGCCGCACGTTACGCTGACGCTCAGTGTCGAGGGTAAGACCCGCACCTACGAAGGCGTGCCGCTGACCGCCTTGCTGGCCAAGGTCGGCGCCCCTTCCGGCAAGGCGCTGAAGGGCGCGGACCTGTCCGATGTGGTGCTGGTCTCCGCTAAGGACGGCTATGTCGTCGCCCTGGCCCTGGCCGAGACCGATCCCCTGGTGCGCAAGGACCAGATCATCCTCGCCGACAAGGCCGATGGCGCGCCGATGCCCGACGGCCTCGGCCCCTACCGCCTGGTGGTGGAAGGCGACCAGCGCGGCGCGCGCCTGGCCCGGATGGTCGTTTCGATCGAACTGCGACAACTGGCGCCGCGCCCGCCAAGCTGATTTACGTCGTCGGGATCACACCGAAGACGGGGACAGCATGAACATCGACCTTTCGGGGCGCGTCGCCCTGGTGACCGGCGCCAGCCGTGGCATTGGCAAGGCCATCGCGCTGTCGCTGGCCGAAGCCGGCGCGGACGTAGCGGTCAACTACCGCAAGGACGCCGCCGCCGCCGACGAGACGGTGCGCGAGATCGAGGCCATGGGCCGCAAGGCCCGGGCCTATTCCGCCTCGGTGGAGAACTGGGACGAGGACGAGGCCATGGTCGCCGCGGTGGTGCAGGATTTCGGCGGCGTCGGGATATTGGTCAACAACGCCGGCATCGCCAGCCGGGGCCAGTCGGTGGCCGACACCGATCCGGCCGAGATGGAGCGGGTAGTGCGGGTGCACGCCTTTGGGCCGCACTATCTCTCCAAGCTGGTCATCCCCCACATGCGCAACGAAGGCCGGGGCGACATCATCATGATCTCGTCGGTGGCCACCCTCGGCATGGGCGGCCGGGGCGGGCCCTACAACATGGGCAAGGCGGCCATGGAGGCCCTGGCCCTGACCATCGCCAAGGAAGAGCGCCAGCACGGCATCCGCTGCAATATCGTCGCCCCCAGCCTGACGGTCACCGAGATGGGCCGGCGGCTCACCCGGGCCACCACCGGCATCGAGGACATCCACGAACTGGACGCCCGCTCGCCGTTCGGCCGGGTCAGCACGCCCGAGGATGTGGCCAGCGCGGTGGTCTGGCTGGTCTCCTCGGCCAACCCCTACGCCAACGGCCAGAAGATCAATATCAACGGCGGCGGCTGAGACAGGCCGGCGGTTAAGACACTGGTGACCGAATTGGCCACAACTCCGCCGGATGCGGACGTCTCCAAGCCCCTTCGACCATGGCGCGGCCCTTCGGGTGCCGCCGGCGCACGACCACAAGGGTTGGCGCATGTTGATGATCTGGCTGGGCGCCGCCGGTCGGCCCGCTGACCTCGCCGGCACGGTTGAAGTGACCACCCCCGTGGGCGCCGCGGTCGCCGCCCCAGGCGATTGGATCGTGCTGTCCGCCAGGGGCGCCTACCATGTGACGCGCTCGCCCTAGCGTCTTCGGTCTATCCCAGCAAAGTTGCCGGCCAGGCAGTTGATCCGGGTCAAGGTCGCGCTGTCCCCGATGGGGCACCGTCGGCTTCTCGATTTCGGACAGCGCCGGGGAATGGCATGAAACTTCTGCTTGGGCTGACTCTCGGCCTTACCGCCGCGAGCCTGCTCGCGGCCGATTCGCCCGCCTCGCTGCCGTTGGAGCGCGGCGTCTACGTCGAGGCTGATTCGCCGTGCGCCGGCGCCGAATCCTCGACCCGCAGCTGGTTCGGCGGCGGCTATGTCATCCAGGCCCCACACGCCCACTGCGATCTCAAGAGCGCCACCCAGTCGGACCCGGCGAACTATGAGGTGACCCTGCAGTGCTATGAAAACGGCGATCCCTCACTGCCCTACACCGTGGTGGACAAGGTGAAGGTCGTCGGTCCCCGGGAATATGAACTTCAAAACCAGTTCGGCCGCTTCCACGCCCGCTGGTGCCGTAGCTGACCGGAGGCGGGCGGCGCCGTCTCCTAAGGGCGCGGGGCCTCATCGGCGGGCGGCGCATCCGGCAACGGCCGGTCGTCGTCGGCGCCTAGCAGGATGCGCGCCGCGTCGCCGGCCGGATCGTCGTACTGGCCGCTCTGCACCGTCCATAGAAACGCGCCGAGGCCGATCAGGGCCAGCATCAGCGAGGCCGGGGCCAGGAAAAGCAGGATGGTCATGAGCGCGCCGCCCAGGTCATGCGAAGCGCGTTCAGCATCACCACGAGCGACGAGCCGGACATGGCGAGGGCCGCCAGCAGCGGATTGACCAGACCCAGCATGGCGGCCGGGGCGGCGACGGCGTTGTAGAGGGCCGAGAAACCGAAATTCTCCAACGCCCGCCGGCGGGCGGCGCGGGCGACATCGATGGCGTCGACCACCGCCATCAGTCCGTCGCCCTCGAACACCAGATCGGCGGCGTTCTGGCTGGCCTCGACCGCCGCGCCGGGGGCCATCGAAGCGTGCGCCCTGGCCAGCGCCGCCGCGTCGTTGAAGCCGTCACCGACCATCAGCGTCTTCAGGTCCCTCGCCTTCATCCCGTCGATGGCCGCGGCCTTCTCCTGAGGGGTCAGTCCGGCACGCCACCGCTCGATGCCGCAGGCCGCCGCGACGCGCGACACCGGCGCCGCCATGTCGCCGGACAGCACCTCGACCGAGAGTCCGCGCGCCTTCAGGGCGGCGATGGTGCGGGCCGCGTCGGCGCGCAGAGTGTCGGCGAAAGCGAAGCGGACCGGAGGGCGGCCGTCGATGGCGAACCACAGCTCGGTCTCGTGACTGGCCCTGGCGTCCGCCCCGACAAACTCGGCCCGGCCGAGCCGCGCCGGTCGCCCGTCGATGACGCCCTCGACGCCCAGGCCAGCCGTCTCGTGCGCCTCAGCCGCGACCGGCCCGGGGCCGGCTTCCCGCGCCAGCGCCTGGGCGAGAGGATGCCGCGAGGCTCGCGCCAGCGGGGCCGCAAGCGCCAGGGCTTGCGCGTCGCCGTCGATCAGGCGCGGCCGCCCTTCGGTGAGCACGCCGGTCTTGTCGAACACCACGTGGTTAACCTCGGCCAAACGCTCCAGCGCCGCGCCGGATTTCACCAGCACGCCCTTGCGGAACAGCCGTCCGGAGGCGGCGATCTGGACGGCCGGAACCGCCAGACCGAGGGCGCAAGGGCAGGTGATGATCAGCACGGCCGCGGCCCGCAGCAGCGCCTCTCTGGGTCCTAGGCCGAGCAGCCAGCCGCCGAGGAAGGTGGCCAGCGCCAGGGTGTGAACCACCGGCACATAGATCGCCGCCGCCCGGTCGGCCAGCCGCACATAGGCCGATTTCGACTGGGCGCCGGCTTCCATCAGCCGCAGGATCCCGGCCAGGGTGGAGTCTTCCGAGCGGGCGGTGACCCGCATCACCAGGCGGCCGCCGAGGTTGAGGGCGCCGGCGTGCAGGGCCGAACCAGGCGCTACCGGCCACAGGGCCGTCTCGCCGGTGATCAGCGCGTTGTCGAGTTCCGAGACGCCGGCTTCGACCACACCGTCCACCGGCGCCCGCTCGCCGGGCGGCACGGCCAGCCGGTCGCCGACGGCGACTTCGCCGACCGGGGTCCCGTGCTCGACGCCGTGGCCGTCGATCCGCCGGGCGATCCGCGCCTGCATCGCCAGCAGGTCGCGCGCCGCGCTTTGGGCCTTGGCGCGCAGCTGGTGGTCCAGCCAGCGCCCGATCAAGAGCAGGAAGATCAGCGAGATCGCCGCGTCGAAATAGGCGTGCGGTCCACCGAGGAAGGTCTCGGAGAAGCTGACCGCCAGGGTCAGGAGGACGCCGATGGTGATCGGCACGTCCATATTGGCTTTGCCGCGCTTCAGCGACGCCCAGGCCGACTGGAAGAACACCTGGCCGGCGAACAGGGCGCAGGGCGTGGCGACGATGGCCGACAGCCAGTACATCACCGTGCGGGTACTGGCGTCGAGTTCCTGGCCGAACAGTCCGGCCCACACCGGCACCGAGAACATCATCACATTGCCGACCCCGAAGCCGGCGACACCCAGCGCAACCGTCAGTCGGCGCCCCTCGCGGTCCTGCACGGCGCTGGCCGCCTCGGGGTCGTAGAGGCCGGCGCCGTATCCGACGGCTTCCACGGCTTGGATCACCGCATTGGGATCGCCGGAGGCCGCCTTGAAGGTCACCGACAGCTTGCCGCTGGTCAGGTTCAGCCGCGCTGCCGCGACCCCAGGCGCGGCGGCCGCGGCCTTCTCTACTTTCGAAAGGCAGGCGGCGCAGCGGGCGCCACGCACCAACAACTCCAGCCGCCCGTGGCCCTCCGCGGTGGCTGCGACGAACCGGGAAAGGTCGGCGTCGAGGACGCTCATGGACCGATCAGCCGTCGCTCGGCGTCGAACCGGCGCCCCCTGGCGTCGTAGGCGGTGACCTTGACGTCCCAGGCGCCCGAGATCGGCGCGGTGGCGGCGTCATAGACGCCCGGCGCGGTCTCGCGAAAGGCCAGCACGCGTTTGCCGGTCTCGGTGGCCGGCCGTCCGAGCGAAGCCTGGAAACGAAGGCCCATCACAGGTCTTGCGCCCGGCCCGACCGCGGTGATCCGCACAACCGACGCGCCCTCGAGCCCGGCGGTCATCCGCCAGCCCAGCTTCGCCTGCGCCTCCTTGCGGCCGATCGTCGAGTCGTAAGCAAGTCCATCCTCGTACGGATTATCAGCGACTTCGCCCGGATAGGTCTTGTAGGCCCCGACGATCATCACCGTGTTGACGGCGATGTCGACGCCGAAGAAGACCACGAACATGGCCAGTACGTGCCAGCCGGTCAGGCGGAAGCGGGTGGGGTTGGATGCGAGGCTCATGAGGCTGCTGCGTCCGCTGAGAGGAAGGTCGATTGCGCCTGGGCGGTGACCTTGCCGGCCTTGAGGCTGAAGGTGACCGGCAGGCTGCGCTGAGTGAGCGAGGCGGATGGCGCGGCGACCAACAGGCGAACCGCCTGCACCTGGTTGGGGTCGACGCTGACCACGATGCCGCCGGTGGTCAGCGGCGCCCCGGGCGTCTTCAGGGTCGCGCCGGGCAGGCCGGTGAGGTCGATGTGAAAATCCCGACGCTCGAAGCTGCGGTTGGCGATCTTCAGGGTGTATCCGTCGCGCACCGAGCCGTCGTGCAACCGCACGAAGGTCGGGTTGCGATCACGCAGCACGTCGAACACCACTTCGCTACGGGTCGACAGGCCCCAGAGCATCAGCGCCGACACAATCGCCAGCGCCGAGCCGTAGTAGATCGTGCGGGCGCGGACGAACTTGTATTCCGGCTTCTGCCCGCAGGCGTGAGCCGCCACGGCGGCGTCGGTGTCGTAGCCGATCAGGCCGGTCGGGCGGTCGACCCGAACCATGATCTCGTCGCAGGCGTCGACGCACAGCCCGCAATTGATGCACTCCAGCTGCGAGCCGTTGCGGATGTCGATCCCCATCGGGCAGACGACCAAGCACTGCTCGCAGTCGACGCAGTCGCCGCGGCCCTCCCAGGACTGGCTCTTCTTGTGGGCGCCGCGCGGTTCGCCGCGATCCTTGCGGTAGGTGACCTGCAGCGAGTGATCGTCCAGCATGGCCCCCTGGATGCGCGGCCATGGGCATAGGTAGGTGCACACCTGCTCTCGCATGGTCCCGGCCAGAGAATAGGTGGTGAAGGTGAGGATCGCCGCGGAGACGTAGGCGGTCATCGGCGCCTGGCCGATCCAGAAATTCCGCCACAGCGTCGGCGCATCGTGGAAATAGAAGATCCAGGCGCCGCCGGTGGCCAGGGCGATGCCCAGCCACACCGCATGCTTGCCGCCCTTGCGCCAGAGCTTATCCAGCGACCAGGGCGCGGCGTCCAGCCTCATGCGGGCGTTTCGGTCGCCCTCGAACAGCCGTTCGACGGCGATGTAGAGGTCGGTCCACACGGTCTGCGGGCAGGTGTAGCCACACCAGAGCCGTCCGAAGAGCGCGGTGACCAGGAACAGCGCCAGGGCGGCCATCACCAGCAGGCCGGTGATGAAATACACCTCCTGCGGCCACAGTTGGATGAAGAAGAAGTAGAACCGGCGGCCGGTGAAATCGACCAGCACCGCCTGCTGTGGCGCCGCGCCCGGCCGCGCCCAGCGGATCCAGGGAACGATGTAGTAGACCGCCAGGGTGGCGATCAGCATCGCCCACTTCACCGTCCGCCAGCGGCCATGCGCCAGCTTCGGGTAGATCGGCGTGCGAGGCTTGTAGAGACCGCCGTCCCAGCTGGCTTTCTTGCGCGTTGCTGCGCCCACCGAGATCGGCCCCTGGCCGCTCCCGGTGGGCGGCGTCGACTTGCGCTGAATGACCACGGTCACGGGCGACGAATCCTATGAGTCTCAGGAGCCGCCGGCGTTGACGTGGATATAGACTGCCAGCGCCTTGATGGTGTTCGCATCGAAACGATGGCCCCAGGCCGGCATGACGCCGCCGTGGCCGTTCCAGATCTGGTCGTGGATCGAGGCGCGGTCCGATCCGTACAGCCAGTCACTGTCGGTCAGGTTCGGCGCGCCGACCATCTGGTTGCCCGCGCCCGTCGGCCCGTGACAGACCGCGCAGTTGGCGGCGAACACGGGAGCGGCCCTGGCCACACTCGCGGCGTTGGCCGGCCGATGCGAGAGGCTAACCACATATTCGGTCAGGTCGTCGATCTGGGCGGCCGGCAGGATTGAATCCTTGCCGAAGCCGGGCATCTGCGAGATTCGCGCCTGCGGGTCGCCGGAGCGGACGCCGTAGGTGATGGTCCGCTGGATATCCTCCAGCGAGCCGCCCCAGAGCCAGACGTCGTCGCGCAGGTTGGGGTAGCCTTTGCCGCCGGCGCCGCCGGCGCCATGGCAAACGGCGCAGTTGTCGCCGAAGATCGATTGTCCGACCGCCAGCGCATAGCTCTGCATCGCCGGATCCTTCTCGATCTGCTCCAGCGAGGCGTTGGTCAGCCGCGCGGCCTGCGCGCCGCGCTGGACCTGCAGGGCCGCGAGGTCGTTGGCGACATCGACCCGGTTGGAACGATGCAGAATCCCCGGGGTGTAGGTGTGCAGGCCCGGCCAGGATGGCATCAGCACCCAATAGACCACCGCGATGGCGATGCAGGCGTAGAACAGGATCAGCCACCAGCGGGGCAGGGGGGTGTCCAGTTCCTTGATGCCGTCCCACTCATGGCCGGTGGTCTCGGTGCCGGTGTGGGCGTCGGTTTCACGCTCGGTCATGGCTATTCCTCCGCGTCCAGAGGCGCGCGGGCGGCCTTGTCGAACTCGGCTTTCTTGGAGGGCAGGCAGGCGTAGATGAGGACGGCCAGGAAGATCGCGGCGAAGTAGACCGTGCCGCCCTGCTGGACCAACCGGGAGAGGGTTTCGTAGGTCATCGTCTCACCGCTGATTGTCTGGGGCGTCGGCGTGGTAGGTGGAGAAGTCCACCGTCGTGCCGAGCATCTGGAGATAGGCGATCAGGGCGTCCATTTCGGTGATCCGGTCCGGGTCGCCGGCGAAGTCGCGGATGACCACCTTGTCGCCGTAGCGCTTGTGCAGCGCCGTGCCGCCGGAGAGCGGATCATCCTGCGTGCGCAGGTCCGCCTCGGCGTTGTCGATCATGTCCTTGCTGTAGGGCACGCCCAACGTCGCCTGGGCCTCGAGCTTCTGCTTGATGTCGTGGAAGTCGAGGTTGGTCTCGGCCAGGAACTTGTAGGGCGGCATCACCGATTCCGGCACCACCGAGCGGGGATCGATCAGGTGGTCGCGGTGCCAGCCGTCGGAGTATTTGCCGCCGACCCGGGCGAGGTCGGGTCCTTGGCGCTCGGAGCCCCACTGGAACGGGTGGTCGTACATGCTCTCGGCCGCCAGGCTGTAGTGGCCGTAGCGTTCGACCTCATCCTTCAGGGAGCGGATCATCTGCGAGTGGCAGAGATAGCAGCCCTCGCGGATGTAGATGTCGCGCCCCTCAAGCTCGAGGGGCGTGTAGGGCCGGATGCCCTGCACCGGCTCGATGGTGTTCTGGATGTAGAACAGCGGCACCACCTCGACCAGGCCGCCGATGGCGACGACGATGACGATGCCGATCAGCAGCAGCAGCGAATGCCGTTCGAACTTGGCGTGAGACGCCCAGAGGGATTTCTTGGCCATCGGACTACTCCGCCGCCATTGCTGCGAAGGCGGGCGCGGGCAGCTGTGCGGCGGGGACCGCCTGCACGACGCTTGGCATACGGATGGTCCGCCAGACGTTGTAGATCATGATGAAGAGCCCCGAGAGGTACATGGTCCCGCCCACCAGCCGGACCACGTTCTCGACGTGTCGGGCGGCGACGGTTTCGGCGAAGCTGTAGGCCAGGAAGCCCTGCGGTGTGTATTCGCGCCACATCAGGCCTTCCATGATCCCGGCGACCCACATCGCGGTGATGTAGAGAACGATGCCGGTGGTCGCGATCCAGAAGTGCCACTCGACCAGATTGTTCGAGTACAGCTTGTCCTTCTTCCACAGCCACGGAACCATGCAGTAGACCGCGCCGAAGGTGACGAAGCCGACCCAGCCGAGCGCGCCGGAGTGCACGTGGCCGATGGTCCAGTCGGTGTAGTGGCTGAGCGCGTTGACCGACGGGATCGACATCACCGGGCCCTCGAAGGTCGCCATGCCGTAGAAGGCCAGGCTGACCACCAGCATGCGGATCACCGGGTCGGTGCGCAGCTTGTCCCAGGCCCCCGAGAGGGTCATCAGGCCGTTGATCATCCCGCCCCAGGACGGCATCCACAGCATGATCGAGAAGGTGGTGCCGAGCGTCTGGGTCCACTGCGGCAGCGCCGTGTAGAGCAGGTGGTGCGGGCCGGCCCAGATGTAGATGAAGATCAGCGCCCAGAAGTGAACGATGCTCAGGCGGTACGAATAGACCGGCCGCTCGGCGCGCTTGGGGATGAAGTAGTACATCATCCCGAGGAAGCCGGCGGTGAGGAAGAATCCGACCGCGTTGTGGCCGTACCACCACTGCACCAGGGCGCTCTGCACGCCCGCCCACACCGAGTAGCTGCGATGGTTCAGCAGGCTGACCGGCAGGGCCAGGTTGTTGACGATGTGCAGGATGGCGATGGTGACGATGAAGGCCAGGTAGAACCAGTTGGCCACATAGATATGCGGCTCCTTGCGCTTCCAGAGCGTGCCCAGGAATACGATCAGATAGGCGACCCAGACGATCGCCAGCCACAGGTCGCAGACCCATTCCGGCTCGGCATATTCCTGGCTCTGGGTGATGCCCACCAGGTAGCCGAGGCCGGCCAGCACGATGAACAGGTTGTAGCCCCAGAACACGAACCAGGGGGTCACGCCGCCGAACAGGCGCGCGCGGCAGGTGCGCTGGACCACGTAGAACGAGGTCGAGATCAGCGCGTTGCCGCCGAAGGCGAAGATCACCGCCGACGTGTGCAGCGGCCTCAGGCGGCCGAAGTTGAGCGGCCCGAAATCCGGCAGGTAGAATATCCGCGGGAACGACAGCTGCGAGGCGATGACCACCCCCACCAGCATGCCCGCCGCGCCCCAGAACAGGGTGGCGATGACGCCGGCCCGGATGACGCCGTCCATGTATTTGTCGGGCTCGGGCCGGAAATTGCCGTTCACGATCGCCATCGTCAGGGCGAAGCCGCCCAGGACGAAGCCGGCCATGAAGATGTAGCCCTGAAACTGGAACAGAGGGTCGTGCGACAGCGCGGTAGCCAGCGTCGCCACCAGCGCGCCCACGACGCAGACGATCAGATAAACCGCGGCGTCGACCGGCGTCTGCCGTTCGGCCCCCAAGATTGCCGCCATGGTTCTGGAACCTCTTCCAATGAAGTGGCTCCCCATCGCCCGGTTGCGGCGGCGATACCTTGATCTGCATCAAGGCCGGCGGTTAGTCTCCAGGCTACCTCCAACCCTCAGCCGTGCGCGAACGCCGGCCGAAAGGAGAGTCCGCCATGGCGAACGCGGTTGCATCGTTAAGCAGGCCGCAGGTGCGGATCGGCGCGGCCAGCCTGCTGACCTCGCTCGGGCTCGGGGCCTACGCAATGATGAGCCATCTGGGGCAGGCGGCTTGGGCGAGCGCCTATGGACCGATCTGCGGCCACGCTGCCGGCCAACCGCACTGTGCGGCCTGCTACGCGGCTCTGGCGACGGCCGGGCTGGGCGCGGGACTGCTGCTTACGCGGCGCGCGAGCCGGACGGCCTGACTCCAGGCGACTCGATGGCGTAGGCGGCGCTGGCGACGGTGCGCAACAGCGCCTCCGACGAGATCGGCTTGGTCAGATGCCCGTCGGCGCCGGCGGCGGCAGATTCTCGGATGTGTTCGGGCATGGCGTTGGCGGTCAGCGAATAGATCGGCGTGCGCGCCTTGCCCGCGCCGGCTTCCTGCTCGCGGATAGCCCGGGTAGCGGTCAGGCCGTCCATCACCGGCATCTGCATGTCCATCAGGATCAGGTCGAAGTCTCCCGCCGACCAGGCCTCGACCGCCTCGGCGCCGTTCTCCACGCAGGTGAGCTTTACCCCCGCGGCGCCTAGAATCAGCTCGACCACCCGGCGATTGGTCGGGTGATCCTCGGCCAGCAACACGTGCAGGCGGCTGAGATCGGCGGCCGGGGCGGCATCGGGCCGGCGCAAGTCGTGCTCCCTGTCAGCCTGGGCGGCGCGCGGTAGCGTCAAGTCAAACGTGAAGGTCGAGCCGTGGCCGGGGATTGAAGTCGCCGCCAGCACGCCGCCCATCGCCTCGGCCAGGGAGCGGGAGATCGCCAGCCCCAGGCCGGTGCCGCCGTACCGGCGGGTGATCGATCCGTCGGCCTGCTCGAAACGTTCGAACAGCCGCTGACCGACCTCGGCGTCGAAGCCGATGCCGGTGTCGGCGACCGACAGCGAAATAGCAGCCCCACCATCGTCGGTCGGTCGGGCGCCCAGGCGGATGGTCACCGCGCCGCTGGCGGTGAACTTGACGGCGTTGGAGACCAGGTTGGAGAGCACCTGGCGGATGCGCGGGGCGTCGCCGCTGAACCTGCCGGCCGCCGCCGGCGCGCTCTCGACGGTCAGCTTCAGCCCCTTGGCCTGGGCCGACGGCTCGAACAGGGCGGCAACGTCGCGCACCGACTGGGTGAGGTCGAAGTCTTCCGATTTCAGCTCCAGCCGGCCGGACTCGATCCGGGCCAGGTCGAGCACGTCCGACAGCAGACTCTCCAGCGTCTCGGCCGAGCTGGTGATCAGGCCGACCATCTCGCGCTGGCCGTCGCTGAGCTCGGAGGCGCCGAGCGCACTGGCCACGCCCATCACGCCGTTCAGCGGCGTGCGGATCTCGTGGCTCATGTTGGCCAGGAACTCGCTCTTTGCCCGGTTGGCGGCCTCGGCGGCGTCCCGAGCGCGTTGCAGGTTCAGCTCCCCGCGCTTGGCCTGATCGATGTTGCGCATGACGTTGACGACCCGGACCACCCTGCCCTGCTCGTCGCGGACCGCCTCGCTGGCGCACTGCACCCAGATATGCGGCCCATCGCGCTGCATGATCCGGCAGACGACCCGGAACGACTCGCCGTCGTCCAGGTGCCGCCGCCACGCCGCCTCGACCTGCGGCCGGTCGTGAGGGTGGACGCCGAAGAAGATCCGGTCGGTGAGGTCCTCGTAGGTCTGCGGTTCTGCGTCGGCCACCGGCAGCGGACCGGCTTCGCTGACCGACTTCTGCTCGAGGTCGACCTCCCACATGCGCAGCTCGCCGATGTCCAACGCCAGTTTCAGGCGCTTCTCGGACTCCTCGGCCCGCTGCAACGCCTCGACCAGCTCGGTGATCTCGACGCTCATGCTGAGGATGCCGCCGATCTCGCCGCTCGCCTCCAGCCAGGGCGTGTATTCGTAGCGCAGCCACGGCCGACGGCCGGTGGGAAGGGTCAGCTGCGCTTCCCGCTTCAGGGTCTCGCCGGCCAGCACCCGGTGATGGATGTCCGAGACGTAGGAGCCTTCGAACAGGCCGTTGATCGAGCGACCGATCACATCGACGTCCAGCATGCCGCGCTCCTCGCGCCAGCGCTGGCTCACCTGCATGATCTTCAGGTCGCGGTCGGTCATCGACACCGCAAACGGGGCGTTCCGGACGACCGAAGCCGCTGTCGCCCGGGCTGCCGCCGCATCCGCCTCCGCCAGGGTCCTGGCCTGCATCGCCCGGTGACGCTCGACGTCATCGGCGATCAGGCCGGCCAGGTCCATCAGCCGCGCCGCCTTGACCTCGTCGCGCGGCCGCGGCTCGGCGCCGACCACCGACAGCACCCCCAGCAGCGACCCGTCCGCCAGCCGGATCGGTGCGCCGGCATAGAAGCGATAGTCCTTCACATCGTCGCCGATATGGGCAGGGTCGATGCGCGGATCGCGGGTCCAGTCCTCGAGCCAAAGTGCGCCGTCGTAGGCCTCCACCAGCGGCCCGATGGGATTGTGCTGCACGGTGCGGCCGCTGGAGCGCCAGACATGGCCGGGGCGACGGATCGCCACCTCGCCGCCGACGCCGTCCAGCATGGCCACCGCCACCCGCACGATCCGCTTGAAACCGTCGCGCAGGGCCTCCAGGTCGAGGTCCCCCACTGCCGTCTCGTCGCTGAGCTCCTCAGCTCCCGTCGCCATCGCGCCCCTCGGAACATCGTTCGTTGAGCGCACTATCGCGGCGGCGAGTTAACGTTAAATGGCGAGCCGGCGGAGCCTCACATGGCCGAGCCTCATATGCCGGGGTCGCCGCCATGCTGGATCATCACCTGGGCGATGGCCTTGGATCGCCGCATCTGTTCGCGGTCGCCCGGATCGAGCCGCGTCTCGGCGGCGATCATCAGCAGGCCGCCGTCCGGCGTGCGCTCGGTCTGCATTCCCGGCGGGATCGCAACCTGCCCGGCCCGCTCGGCGCAGAGGTAGGAGAGCCAGGGCAACTGGTACTGGGAGTAGGGAAACGACGGGTCGTTGGAGGCCGCAGCTGGATCGTCGCCCCACACGCAACAGCTGACATTTGCCCAGGCCGGCGCCCACACCGAGATCAAAGCGTCCAGGACCGAGCGGTAGAGTGAATAGGTGACCACGACGAGGTCGGGCGGACGGTAGGCCGTGCCGATCTCGAACTGGCAGTAGTTGCGCCATGCTGAACCGGCGCGGACAAAGACTGTCGCCGAGCGGTTGCTGGCGCTTCGATAGGGGCGATAGAGATTCGACGCCCAAATCCCGAAACCGGACTGCGGGTCCGGTTCCCCAAAGTCGTCCCGGCTCATATGGGCTTCGACGAAAGCGGTGAAATGCGGGCGGAGGGCCGCGATCGATACGCCTCTTGGGGCGTTGTGCTCGTCGAAATAGCCCCAGGTCCGGAGCAGGGGGTCGATCGCCGTGAGTGCGTCGAGCGTCCGCAGGAATTTCGCGCCGATGTCGGACGGCTGCTCGGCGCGGTCAGGCCAGGCGCCAGAGATGTCGTAGAGGAGGGCGGATCGGACCGTTCCAAAGTCCTCGGTCATTTTCTGCTCCCGGTGAACGGCAAGACAACGACCTGGATCTTCTCGCGGCCAACATCCCGCCTCGCAAACAGAAGGCGCGCATCATCGGCGGCCCTTGTGTCCGCGAAATACCACCGAAGGGGCCGAGCGCCTGCCGCCTGGACCTGCCTCAAGCTTTGATCAAGCAGGCCGGTCAAAATGTTCGTCAGGAAGTTCGACTTCTCCGCCTTAATCAAAATGTCGGTGTACGTTGGACCCTTAGCCTCGATCATTGTTCCAGTGCTGTGCTCGCAGTCGTCAAACACAACGTCTTTCCCTCCGGCCGATGGATTTGCGAGGGCGATGCCCATCCCGCTCGGGGTGGGCGCTTCGGGGTTGACCGTTAGCTTGACTAGGTCTTCGTACGCCCTGCCGACGCTGCCTGGGCCCTGCCCGAATTTGTCGGGAACTGGCAGCGGGCACAGCCGCGGCTCTTCCGGGCGAGTTCTTGACGGCGCTACGGCTGCCAGGTCGACCGCGACGCTGCCGTTGGGCAGGACCCGTCCAACAACGCGGCCCTGCGCGTCGCGCAATACGCCATATTCCTTCTGCTGAATAACCGTCTGTTCGCCGTTGCTCTCGTCGACCACCATCCAATGGGTTTCGTCCGCCTGACGGATGAGGCGCAGCCCGGGGTGTCCGGGAACGTCAATGGTCTGCTGGGCGCCGCCGGCCTTCGATGGGAAAAAGAGGACGCCGAGAAACGTCGCGACCGGTGGAAGCCGAGCGGCCATCGTTACCA
>Ga0302283_1000702_pt1 | contig 27908 bp, 30 predicted proteins | sample III_Fen_E1_4_FD_198770 | JGI IMG/M metagenome (GOLD analysis project Ga0302283, IMG submission 198770) | Peat permafrost microbial communities from Stordalen Mire near Abisko, Sweden - III_Fen_E1_4 | ecosystem: Environmental > Terrestrial > Soil > Wetlands > Permafrost | place: Sweden: Abisko... | reverse complement strand
GGCGTGGGTCAGGAAATCCACCCGCACCTCGCCGGAGGGGTAGGTCAGCCGCATGGTCCGCTCGCGGGCTTCGGCGATGCGTGAAGCCCGAAAGCGGCAGACGAAGCCGTCGTCGAAATCCGCCTCGGCATCGACCTCGTCCAGCGTGTCATTGGCCGTCGCGGCGCCGGTCGCCTCCACCGCCAGCGGCTCGGCCGGGGTGAGGGCCAGGGCCAGATCCAGATCGTGGATCATCAAGTCCAGCACCACCGAGACATCGAGGTTGCGCGGCGACGGGGTGCCCAGGCGCACCGCTTCCAGTCTCAGCGGCCGTTCGGGGATGTCGAACAGGCCCATGGCCGCGAACCCGGCCCGCTCGAGGAATCCGCACGCGGCGACCAGCCCGCGCCGGGCGGCCTCGGTGACGATGGCGTCGGCGGCTTCCAGGTCGGTGGCCAGCGGCTTCTCCACATAGATGGCCTTGCCGGCCCTGAGCGCCGCCAGGGCCGAGCCGGCGTGGGCGATGGCCGGGCTGGTCACCGAGACCACGTCGCTGGCGGCGATTAACTCCGCCTCGCTGGCGAAGACGGCGACGCCGTGCCGCTCGGCCAGCGCCCGCGCCGCCTCCGCGCTGGGATCGTAGACCCCCGCCAGGGTCACCCCCGCCAGGCGCGCGTACTGCCCGGCGTGATAGCCCCCGAAGACGCCCGCGCCGATCACGCCGGCGCGCAAAATGCCGCTCATGTCCTGCCTTCATGTTGGCCGCCGACCGCGCCTAGCACTTTCACGCGCGGCCGCGCCAGAGTCGGGTCGGCAGCCTTCGCGGCGCGCGCTCTCCGTTGACAGCGCCGAATTACAACGTTCCTAGTCCCGCCCCGCCGCTCAGCAGTGCAAAGGCCGCAAGAAGATGGATTGGACCTCCGGCTACGTCGCCGAGATCGACTACACCCATGGCTACTACCGCGAGATCGCGCCGGGCCTGATCGACTTCGGCCTGCTGAACGCCGGGTTCGAGCCGCCGAACCGCACCGACATGAAGTACCTGGAGTTGGGCTACGGCCAGGGGCTGTCGGCCAACATCCACGCCGCCGCCACGCCCGGGGAATATTGGGGCGCCGACTTCAACCCGGCGCACGCATCCAACGCCCGCCGGCTGGCCCAGGTATCCGGGGCCGAGGCTCACTTCACCGACGACAGTTTCGCCGAAATGGCGGCCCGCGAGGACCTGCCGGAGTTCGACTATATCGTCCTGCACGGGGTGTGGAGCTGGGTCTCCGACGAGAACCGCGCCAAGATCGTCGAGGTGATCCGCAAGCGGCTGAAGGTCGGCGGCGCGGTCTACATGAGCTATAACACCCTGCCCGGCTGGTCGATGGCCATGCCGCTGCGCCACATCATGACCCTGCACGCCGAGACCGCCGGCAGTGACGCGCAAGGCGTGGTCGGCCGGATCGAGGCCTCGATCAATTTCGGCAGCAAGCTGGCCGAGATCGGCGCGCGCTACTTCGCCGCCAACCCCACCGCCAAGGGCCGGCTGGACGCCATCGCCGGCCAGAACCGCAACTACGTCGCGCACGAATATTTCAACCGCGACTGGGAGCCGATGTACTTCTCCGAAGTCCACGACCGGCTCTCCGAAGCCAAACTGGGCTACGCCGCCGCCGCCAGCGCCCTGGAGCAGCTCGACGGCTTCAACCTGACCCAGGCGCAGCGCGAGACCCTGGCCGGCATCCCCTATTCGGTGCTGCGCGAGACCGTGCGCGACTATCTGCTCAACGCCCAGTTCCGCCGCGACCTCTACACCCGCGGCGCCCGCCGTCTGTCGCCGCTGGAGCGGCTGGAGCGGCTGCTCGACCTGCGCGTCACCCTGACCGGGCCCTCCGACGGCGAGTTCCACGTCGACGCAGGCCTTGGCCGGGTGTCGCTGAAGGAAGAGATCTACAAGCCCCTGGTCGAGGCCCTGGCCGCCGACAACGCCTCGGTCAAGGCCATCGGCGCCCTGGCCAACAATCCCAAGCTGACCTCCCTGCCGCCGGGGGCGTTGCTGGAGGGGATCGCGGTGCTGATCGGCGCGGGCCGGGCGCATCCGGCGCAGAGCGACGCCGATATCGCTATCGCCGAGCCGCGCACCCGCAAGCTGAACGCCCACCTGATCGAGCGGGCGCGGATCAGCGGCGACATCAGCTGGCTGGCCTCGCCGGTGATCGGTGGCGGCATATCGGTCGGTCGCTTCGAGCAGATGTTCCTGGGCGCCCGGGCCAAGGGCCAGAAGAACCCGGCCGACTGGGCCAAGGAAGCCTGGAAGACCCTCGCGCAGCAGAACCAGTCGATCATCAAGAACGGCGAGGTGCTGAAGACCGCCGAGGCCAATCTGGAAGAGCTCACCAGCCAGGCCAAGGTGCTGGCCAGCGAGCGGCTACCGCTGTTCCAGCGCCTGAAGGTGGTCGACTAGCCAAGCCGGTGGATCGCCACATCGATTCAGGTAGCCGAGAACGGCCGGGCCGACCTCGATGAGCGCGGCCGCGCCGCCTTGTTCGGGTGAGGCGCGGGCCAGCGAGACCGAAGGCCAGGGCGCGCCGGTCGGCGTTTAGCCGTCGCCGCCCGCCGATCCCACCTCCCGCTCGCGCCGGGAGACGTGTAAGACCCTCAAATCCCGCCTGGAGCGCCGCTTGGCCCGCCTTTTCAACGCCTATGTGATTGTCGACTGGAGCGCCGCCTCCAAGCCCAACAAGGGCGCGGACTCCGTCTGGGTCGGTGTACTCAAGCGCGACGTGCGTTTCCGCATGGCCTTCGAGTCGCACAATCCGGCCACCCGCGCCGAGGCCGAGAAGCTGATTGCCGGCATCCTCGACGACCGGGCCAAGCGCAGCGAGCGCACCCTGATCGGCTTCGATTTTCCGCTGGGCTTCCCGCGCGGCTTCTCCGCGGCGCTGAAGCTTCCGAGCGACGTCGCGCCATGGCTGGCCGCCTGGAACCAGATCGACCGGATGGTCAAGGACAAGCCGGACAACACCAACAACCGTTTCGGCGTCGGCTCGGAGATCAACCGGCGGCTCACCGGCGGGCCGTTCCCGTTCTGGGGCGTGCCGCCGAAGGACGCGCTGACCACCCTGCAGCCCAAGCGCGGCCGCGAGCACGGGCCGGGCGACCTGCCGGAATACCGCCACGCCGAGCTCGCCGCCAAGGGCTCGAGCCCGATCTGGAAGCTCTATTACCAGGGCTCCGTCGGCGGACAGGCGATCTTGGGCATCCCGGTGGTCCGCCGCCTGAAGCTGGCCCGTGGCGAGGCGATGAAGATCTGGCCGTTCGAGACCGGCTACAAGCCGCTGACTGAGGCCGACCTCGCCGGCGTCGATGTGGTTGCCGCCGAGGTCTATCCGTCGCTGATCAAGACCACGCCCCTGCCGGGCGAGGTCAAGGACGCCGCCCAGGTGCGCGCCACCGCCGAGCACTTCGCGCGCCTGGACGAGAAGGGCGACTTGGGCGCGATGTTCGGCCCGGCCAAGGACGCCGCCGCCGATGTCGTGCTGGACGCCGAGCGCGAAGAGGGCTGGGTGCTGGGCGCCTAGAGCCGCACGGACCTAGTCCCTCCGCGCCAGAATCCAGAATCGGCCGAGCAGCAGGCCCGCCGACAGATAGCTGGCGATGATCACTGCCCAGACGATGCCGGCGACCCCCCAATGGGCGGTGATGGCCAGCAGATAGCCGAGCGGCAGCATCACCGCGACGTAGCTGGCCAGGTGGGTCAGCGTCGGCGCCACCACGTCGCCGCGCGCCCTGAGCGCCTGGGCGGTGACTACCTGCATCCCATCCGGCAGGAAGAAGATGCAGGCCAGTGTCAGGGCGGCCGCGGCCATGGCGATAGTCTGCGGGTCGGCGGTGTAGAGCGGCGCGATCAGCCCGACGCTGGGCCAGACCACCAGGCCGATGACCAGGCCGAACACCGCCGTCACCGCGAAGCCCAGACTCGCCGCGCGCTTCAGGCCGCGGATGTCGCCGGCGCCATAGGCCCTGGCCACCATCACCGCCGTCGCCGTCGAAAGGCCGAGCGGCACCATGAACACCAGCGCCAGCACGTTGAGCGTCACCGCCCAGGCCGCCACCACCAGCGGCCCGATCCAGCCGGCGATGATGTTCATGCTGGAGAAGGCTGCCATCTCGAAGAAGTTCGAGGCCGCCGCGCCGTAGCCGATCCGGCGTTGTTCGATGGCCGCTGCTCGCGAGGGCGCCGGCTTGGTGAACACACCCAGCGCCCGGGCGTCCTTCATCAAGAGAATGTAGGCGAGGGTCGCCAGCGCCAGAAAAAGCCGGCTGGAGGCGGTCGCCACCGCCGCGCCCGCCGCGCCCATCGCCGGCAGCCCGAAGCCGCCCGGCACCAGCACCAGGTCGACCCCGAGGTTGATCACATTGGCCACCCACATCAGCAACATCGGCGGTGTCATTCGCCCCAGCCCCTCCAGCCACGAGGCGGTGGCCGAGGAGATGGCGAAGCTGGGCATCGAAAGCGCCAGAATGATCAGCGGCGCGGCCGCACCCCGCGCCAGTCCGCCCTTCAGTCCCAGCGAGGCCAGCAGCACCGGGCCGCCGAGGCTGAGCACGACCGCGGCGGCGAGGCCCACCCAGAAGCCGTAGACCAGGCCCCGCCGCAGCGCCGCCCCCGCCCGCGCCGGCTGCCCGTCGCCCAGCGAGCGGGAGGCCATCACCTGCACGCCGGACAGCAATCCCAGCGCGGAGCCCAGCACCGCGCTGGTGCCGGCCCACCCAAGCGCCAGGTAGCCCAGCTGCTCGGCGGAATAGCGGCCGACCACGATGGTGTCGGTCAGCCCCATGGTCATGATGCCCAGGCGCGAGACCACCACCGGGCCGGCGAGGCGCGCCAGCTCGGCGATGTCGATCCGAATAGGGTGCGGGACGGCTCCCCGGCCGGAAGCCGCCGCCGCGGCCTCGCCGCTCATGTCCAGGGTCCTTCAAAGAGGCCGCGGAAGCTGGACGAGAACGCCCCTCAGAGCAAGGGCGCGGCTGCCTCAGCGGCGGCGGGCGAGGTAGAGACTGGTGGTCATGTTGCGCAACACCCGATCCCCGAAGCCGTCCCGAGCGATCCGGCCGAGTTCGGCGAGCAGTTGGCTTCGATCCGGGCGGGCGTTGACGTTGGAATAGGTGGCGTAGAGCGCGACGGTCTGGTCCGCCGTCAGCACCAGCGGCCAGGGTTCGATGCGCCAGCTGATCGCCTCGAACGCGCCGGCCCGCTCCAACGCCGCCACGCGGGCGTCGACATCGAGGCCGAACGGCTGATCGGCCGCGCCGCGCGAGGGACTATCCACCGCGTCCTCGAACAGATGCTGGGTGGCGTCGTGGAAGGGATCTTCCCGGCTATCGTCGCCGAACACGTTCCACAGGGCCGCCCACCAGCCGCCGGGCTTCAGCAGAGTGGCGATCTTGGCCAGGGCCGGGTCCTCGTCCAGCCAATGGAACGCCGTCGCGCTGAGCCCCAGGTCAAAGGCGCCGGCCGGCAGTTCGGCGCTCTCGAAGGGCGCGCCAACGATCGTCAGGGCCGGATTGGCGGAGGTCGCCGCCAGATACGCCGCCAGCCGCGCGTCCGGCTCGACGGCTGCCAGCGGGTCGGCGCCCAGGGCCAGCAGCCGCCGGGTTGCGATGCCGGTCCCCGCCCCGATCTCGAACGCCGCCGAACCCGCTTTCAGGCCGCAGCGGTCTGCCAAGGTCTCGAACACCCAGTCCGGATAGGCCGGCCGCACGGCGTCATACCCCGCCGGATCGGCGCCGAACGCCTGCCGACCGAAGGCGCGGTCGAGCTGGGGCATGAAGTGCTCCTTGCGTCCTTCGAGACGCCCGCTATCGCGGGCTCCTCAGGATGACGACTGAATTGAAGCCAAACACACTACGTCATGGTGAGGAGCGGCCCCTTTTGGGGGACGCGTCTCGAACCACGCACGCCCTACTCCGCCGCCCGCAGCCCCGCCAGGCGCTCGGCCTTCAGCTTTTCGGCCACCAGGAACGCCAGCTCCAGCGCTTGCTCGCCGTTGAGGCGCGGGTCGCAGTGGGTGTGGTAGCGGTCGCCGAGGTCGCCTTCGCTGAGCGCCCGGGCGCCGCCGAGACATTCGGTGACGTTTTGGCCGGTCATCTCCAGGTGCACGCCGCCGGGGTGCACGCCCTCGGCCTCGGCGATCTCGATGAAGCTCTTAACCTCGGCGAGAATTCGATCGAAAGGCCTTGTCTTGTATCCGTTATTGGCCGTCAGCGTGTTGCCGTGCATCGGGTCGATCGCCCAGACCACGTTGCGACCTTCGCGCCGGGTGGCGTCCATCAGCCCCGGCAGTCGCGCGGCGATCTTGTCCGAGCCGAACCGGCCATAGAGGGTCAGCCGCCCGGCCTCGTCGCCGGGGTTGAGCGCCTCGATCAGCCGCAGCAACTCGTCGGCCTCCAGCGTCGGCCCGACCTTCAAGCCGACCGGGTTCTTGATCCCCTTGCAGTATTCCACGTGCGCCCCGTCCAGCTGGCGGGTGCGCTCACCGATCCAGACCAAGTGGGCGGAGGTGTCGTACCAATCGCCGGAGGTGGAATCGACCCGGGTCATGGCCTCTTCGAAGCCCAGCAGCAGGGCCTCGTGGCAGGTGAAGAACTCCACCCGGTGCAGGTCGGCCTGGGTCTCCGGGGTGACGCCGATGGCGGCCATGAAGGCCAGGGATTCCGAGATCTTCTCGGTCAGTTCGCGGTAGCGCGCCCCTTGCGGGCTGCCTTCCACGAAACCCAGCGTCCAACGGTGGATATTGTAGAGGTCGGCATAGCCGCCGCCGGCGAAGGCGCGCAGCAGGTTCAGCGTCGCCGCCGACTGGCCGTAGGCCTTCAGCAGCCGCTCCGGATCGGGCCGCCGGGCCTCCGGGGTGAACTCCATGCCGTTGATATTGTCGCCCCGGTACGACGGCAGGGTGACGCCATTGATCGTCTCAATCGGCGCCGAGCGCGGCTTGGCGAACTGGCCCGCCATACGTCCCACCTTCACCACCGGCTTGCCGCCGGCGAAGGTCAGCACCACCGCCATCTGCAGGATCAGCCGGAAAGTGTCGCGGATGTTGTCGGCGGAAAATTCCTTGAAGCTCTCGGCGCAGTCGCCGCCCTGCAGCAGGAACGCCTTGCCCGCGGCCACGTCGCCCAAGAGCTGCTTCAGCCGCCGCGCCTCGCCGGCGAACACCAGCGGCGGCATCCGCCGCAGCTCCGCCTCGACACGCGCCACCTCAGACAGGTCCGGATAGTCGTCCGGAACATGCTTGGCGGGCAGCGCTCTCCAGGACGCGGGCGTCCAGCGGTCGGTCATAGCAAGGGCCTTCTCGAAGGGCGGGCGTTCTAGCTCAGATGGGGACGGATGGCAAAATGGCGATCTGCTTGCCCGCGGTCAGAGAAAGCGTCACCGTCGCAAGAATGAACCACGAACCTCACGAACCTCACGAACAGATGCTCTACGCGGACGAAGTCTTTCAAATCCAAGGAGCGATATTCGAGGTCAATCGGCACATGGGCTCCGGCTTCCTTGAAGCCGTGTATCAGGAATGCTTGGCGATTGAGTTCGCCGCCCGCAAGATTCCTTTTGTCGCCGCTCAACCCCTTTCCCTTTCGTACAAGGGGCAAGCCCTTCGCCAGTTCTATCAAGCAGACTTCGTCTGCTTTGGCGCCATCATCGTGGAGTTGAAGGCCGTACGAGATTTCGCGCCCGAGCATCGGGCGCAGCTCTTGAACTACCTCAACGCCACTGGCTTGAAGCTCGGCCTGCTCGTCAATTTTGGAAGCGCGCCGAAGGCGCGCATCGAGCGGTTGGTTCGGTGATTTTCCTTCTTCCTTGTTCGTGAGGTTCGTGAGGTTCGTGGTCAATTCTTGCATCGTCGCCACCACACCGACCTCTGAAGAGGAGACACCAGTGCGCAGCTTCGATGAGATCTACGCCCTCGCCGCCGAGCGTAAGGGCGGGCCGGCGGCGCTGGAGGCCTTGCTGGCCGAGCATCGGTCCAAAACCCCGGCCGAGATCGCCGCCATCCCCGACCACCGCTGGTTGGCCGAGATCACTCGCGCCGTATTCCGCGCCGGCTTCAACTGGCAGGTCATCGACAACAAGTGGCCGGGCTTCGAGGCCGCCTTCCACGGCTTCGACCCGCCGCTGAACGCCGCCATGTCGGAAGAGGAGTTCGACGCCCATCTGAAGGACGCCGGCATCGTCCGCAACGCCCAGAAAGTCGCCTCGGTGCGCGCCAACGGCCAGTTCCTGGTCGATCTGGCCCGGGAGCACGGCAGCGCCTCGGCCTTCTTTGCCGCCTGGCCGGACAGCGACTTCGTCGGCCTGCTGGAGCTGATGAAGCAGCGCGCCGCCCGCTGCGCCGGCGAGACCGCGATGCGGGTGTTTCGTACGATGGGCAAGAGCGCCTTCATCACCTCGCGCGACGTCACCGCCGCCCTGATCGAGGCCGGCGTGATCGCCAAGCCGCCGTCGTCCAAGAAGGACCTGCAGGCCGTCCAGGACGTCTTCAACGCCTGGAGCGCCGAGACCGGCCGCGACCTCACCGCCCTCAGCCGCGTGCTGGCGATGAGCACCGGCCCGAGCTACGGGCCGTGAGCCCGCTGCCGCTGACCACCTTCCTGGGCGCCTTCCTGCTGGCTTTTCCGGCGCTGTTCTCGATCGTCAATCCGTTCGGCTCGGCGCTGATCTTCAAGGAGGCCACCGCCGACCGGACGGCGGCGGAGCGGCATTATCTGGCCCGGCGGATCGCCATCTACACGGCCTTCCTGCTGATCGGCGCGATGTGGATCGGCGGCTATGTGCTGTCGTTCTTCGGCATCAGCCTGGGGGCCCTGCGGGTCGCCGGCGGGCTGGTGGTCACGGTCAGCGCCTGGGGCCTGTTGATGGAGCCGCAGCGACACGAGGACCGCAAGGTCGCCGATGCCGCGCCGGCCCACGGCGACCCGGAGGACGTCGCCTTCTTTCCGCTGACCATGCCGCTGACCGCCGGCTCGGGCACCATCGCCATCGCCATCGCGCTTACCTCGCAGCAGCCCGCCGATCGCCTAGGCGCCATCGCCTACATGGCCGGCGCCAGCCTGGCGGTTCTGGCGATCGCGGCGCTGGTCTTCGTGTCCTACCGCTGGTCGGACGGGGTGATCGCTTGGCTCGGCCGGCGCGGCGCGCACATCGTCTCGCGGCTGACCGCCTTCATCCTGCTCTGCGTCGGCATCCAGATCATCAGCACCGGCGTCACCAGCCTGGCCGCCGCCATCCTGGCCCCGATCCACCACTAGGGGCCGACCGGCGTCCTATTCAGCCACCCGGATCAGCATCTTGCCGGCGTTGAGGCCCGAGAACAGACCGATCAGGCCCTCCGGCGCGCGCTCGAAGCCGTCCAGGATGGTCTCCTGGTACTTCACCCGGCCGTCTTTCAGCCAGCCGGTCATGTCGGCGACGAAGGCGGCGTTCAGGTGGCCGAAGTCGCTGGCGACGAAGCCCTCCATCCGCACCCGGCCGTAGATTAGCGCGAACAGGTTGCGCACGCCCTCGCCGCCGCCGTTGTAGGTCGAGATCATCCCGCAGACCGGAATGCGCCCGCGCACATTCATCCGCGGCAAGGCCGCGTCCAGGTGCGCGCCGCCGACGTTCTCGAAATAGACGTCGATGCCCTTGGGCGTCACCTCGGCCAGGGTCTCGGCCAACGGCTGGGCCTTGTAGTTGATCACCGCGTCCAGCCCGACCACGTCCTTCAGCCAGGCGGCCTTGTCGTCCGTTCCGGTGGATCCGACCACATAGCAACCCTTGATCTTGGCGATCTGGGCGACCACCGAGCCCACCGCCCCGCCGGCGGTGGAGACGAACACCTGCTCGCCGTCCTTCAGCGCGCCGGTCTCCAGGAGGCCGCCATAGGCGGTGATGCCGGTGCCGCCGAGGGCGTGCATATAGACGCTGAGCGACAGGGCCGGGTCCGGGGTCAGCACCTGCAGGCCGCGGCCATCGGAGACGAACAACTCCTGCATGCCGGCGCCGTGGCGGACGATGTCGCCCTCCTTGAAGCGAGGGTTGTGGGACTGGACGACCCGGCCGATGCCGCCGCCCAGCATCGGCGCATCCAGCGGCTGATCGGCGGTCAGCCGCGGGCGCATGTAGGGATCGACCGACATCAGCAGGTTCTGCACCTGCACCTGTCCCTCGGCGGCGTCGGGTGTCTGAACCTGGACCACGGCGAAATCGGCGGCGAGCGGCACGCCGTTCGGGCGGCGGACGAGGTGAATCTGGCGGCTGGCGGTCATGAAATGCTCCGGAAAGGCTGCGGTCGGCCCTTATCCCATGATTGACGCCTCGCGCACGCAAAGCCAACGATCTGCACGCCGCGGACGGCGGCGAGGCGAGACAGGAAGCAACGGCGATGACCGATACTCACGTCCCCCACCCACACATCGCGCGCCGCAAGACCCAAGGCGTGGTCACCACCGCCGACGAGCACGTCGGGTTCAACGGCTGGCTGGCCGCGCTGATCACCCGCAGCTTCGGCTCGATGTGGGCGTTCTACGTGCTGGTCCTGTGGATGTTCGCCTGGATGTTCCTGGCGTCCGTCGGCTTCTGGATCTTCAAGTTCGACCAGTACCCATTCACCTTCCTGCTTTTCCTGTCCAACCTGGTGCAGCTCTGGGCGCTGCCTGTGCTGGCCGTCGGCCAGCAGGTGCTGTCGCGCGCCTCGGACCGCCGGGCGCTGCAGACCTATCAGGACACCGAGGCGGTGCTGGAGCTGACCGATCAAATGCATGTGCTGATTAAGACCAACAACAAGCTGACCAACCAGATTCACGACCTGATCGAGGTCAACAACGGGCTTACCGCGGAGATTCACAAGGCGATCGCGACGCCGAAGACCTAGTGGCGCACGACTTGGGACCAGAGATCAGCTACCGGCCGCTGGAGGAGCGCGACCTGCCGCTAATGGTCGACTGGCTCAACCGGCCGCATCTGCGGCGGTTCTACCAGCCCGAGCCGATCTCAGCGGATGCCGTCGCCGCCAAATACGCTCCGCGCATCCGCGGCGAGGTCCCGACTTTGAGCTCCCTGGCGCTGCTGGACGGCGCCCCGCTGGGCTATCTGCAGTGCTACCGGCTCGACGACTGGCCGGATTGGGCCGCGACCATCGGCGTAGAGCACGGCGTCGCCATCGATCTCTTCATCGGTGAGCCCGCCCTGATCGGCAGCGGCCTCGGTCGGCGCATGCTGGCCGGCTACGTCGAGGGGGTCGCCTTCGTACGTTTCCCCGACGAACAGCTCTGCTGGATCGCCCATGCCCTCGACAACCACGCCGCCCGCGCCGGCTCCCGCGCCGCCGGCTTCACCCCGGTGCGCGAATTCTCGAAGACGGCGTGCCGAGCGTGCTGCTGGTGCGCCAGCGCGGGACGCGGACTGAAGCTTAGATACCATCGTTCAATACATGCGGCTGAAAGAGTCTTATAAGACGGCTGCGAGGTTTCGAACTCACCTCGCCAGGGAGCAACTCGCCGAAGAGACGAAGTGGCCTCCCAAACCTGGAGGACGACCAATGACCAAGGTTCTCTTATCTCCGCTCGCTGTCATCGGGCTGCTTATTGCCGGTTGCGCCGGTGGCGCCGTTTTGTACGAAATCCTGCATTTGCTCTGATAAAGCCGCAAGGGCTGCACTGACAGAGCTAGCTTAACACCGGCGGCCTGGGTCTACCGTCGTTCCTGCAGGTTTTGCTTGGAAGGCGGACGTCTGCAACAGGTCGATCGCAGTCTTGATCACCGGGCCGAAAGCGCGCCTTCGACCCGGCTGGGTGGTTATTCGTCGAACCCCACGAACACCACCGCCTCGTCCACCGACTTGCGCCGTGAAACGACCGCGTTGGCGGGAAAGCTGTCGTCCGGGTAGCCCATGGCGACGCAGATCATGATCACCTGATCCTCGGCGATGCCGGCGTGCTCGCGGACGACCGGCGACTGCATGATCCCCTGGCTGTTGATCACGCAGCCCAGCCCCCGCGACCAGGCGGCGTTGACCAGGGCGTTGGTCACTGCGCCGCAGTCGAACGGGGCGATGTCGCCGCCGTGGATCGACCGGTCGTAGGTCACCACCACCGAGATCGGCGCGTCGAACTGGCGAAAGCCGCGCAGCACCCAGTCCTGGCGCCCGGCCTTGTCCTCCCGCTCGATCCCCATGGCCCCGAACAGCTGCTTGGCGATCTCGATCTGCCGCTCCCGGTGGGCGCCGGCGTAGGCGCCGTGCCCGCGGAACTCGCGCGAATCCGGGACCCCCGCCAGGTTGCGCTCGGTGTTGCCGGCGCGGATGCGGTCCAGCGGCTCGCCGGCGACCACATAGAAGTTCCAGGGCTGGGTGTTCAGCGACGAGGGCGCGCGCATGGCGATCTCGATCACCTCCCGGACCACCGCCTTGGGCACCGCCTGGCGCTTGAAGCCGCGCACGCTGCGCCGGCCGAGTACGACCTCGTCGAACAGCAGGGATGAGGTCATCGGCGGGTTCCTGTCCGGTGGCGGCTGGCGGCAAACGGCTGGTACAGCATCCGATCGCAGCGGCAAGCCTCCATGGGCGCCCCGCTTGCGGTCGTCGACGCAGCATGGTCCGGTCGGGCGGCAAGGGAGCGGCTCACATGCACATCGAGATCAACGGCGCGCGGCTGTTCTTCGACACGGTCGGCTCGGGCCTGGCCATCGACGGCGAACGGATGCGGCAGAAGCCCACCTTGCTGGTGCTGCACGGCGGACCGGGCTTCGACCATGCGCCGATGCGCCCCTATTTCGACCGCTTCGCCGACACCCACCAGGTGGTCTACCTCGACCATCGCGGCAACGGCCGCTCCACCGGTGAGCCAAATAGCTGGACCCTCGCCCAGTGGGGCGACGACATTCACGCCTTCTGCCAGGCCCTCGGCATCGACAGGCCGGCGGTGCTCGGCCTCTCCTTCGGCGGCATGGTGACGATGAGCTACGCGGCGCGGCACCCCGAGGGTCCGTCGCGACTGATCCTGTCGTCCACCGCCGCACGGATGGACCTGCCGGCGACCTATGCGGCGATGGAGCGGCTGGGCGGCCCGGAGGCGCGGCGGATCGCCGAGACCTTCTGGGCCTCGCCCTCGCCCGAGGCCGTCGACCCGTACTTGCAGGTCTGCATGCCGCTCTACAGCCCCAACGGCGCGCAGACCGCCGAGGCCCGCAAGCGCGCCATCACCCGCACCGAAGTGATGCTGCACTTCATCGACGGCGAACAGCGGACCTTGGACCTGCTGGGCGGCCTGGCGAATGTCCGCTGCCCGACGCTTGTGCTGGCCGGCGGTCTCGACCCGATCACGCCGCCCAGCTGCGCCCGGGCGATCTACGATGCGCTGCCCAGCGGCCTGGCCGAACTGGACATCTTCGAAGCCGCCGGTCACGGCGTCCACCGCGACGAACCCGACCACGCCGAGGCAGTGATGCGCCGGTTCCTGGGGAGCTGACCCCGCTGCATCCCAGCGCTGGACATCCGGCGCCGGTCCTCTAAGCCACCCAACATGTGCGACACCCTAGCCGCAACGCCCGCGGTCACCGCGGCCGGCGCGATGCTGTTCGGCAAGAACAGCGATCGCGAGCGCAACGAGGCGCAGGCGCTCGAGACGCTGCCCGCCAGCCGGCATGCGTCCGGCGACCGCGTCGAGCTTACCTACATCGAGATCGACCAGGCGCCGGCCACCTACGCCGCCCTGATCAGCCGGCCGTTCTGGATGTGGGGCGCGGAGATGGGCGCCAATGAGCATGGGCTCGTCATCGGCAACGAGGCGATGCACTCGATCGTGCCGGCTGAGCGTCGACCGGCGCTTACCGGCATGGATCTGGTCCGGCTCGGCCTGGAGCGGGCGGCCAGCGCCGCCGAGGCGGTGTCGGTGATCACCTCGTTGCTGGAGCGCCACGGCCAGGGCGGCGACTGCGGCCACCTCGGCCGGTTCTACTACCAGAACGGCTTCCTGATCGCCGATCCGAGCGAGGCCTATGTGCTGGAGACGGTCGGCCGCTGGTGGGCGGTGGAGCGGGTGACCGGCGCCCGCGCGCTCTCCAACGCCCTCAGCATCGGCCGCGCGCCGGCCGCTTTGAGCGCCGACCTCGGCGCCCGCGCGAAAGACGCCGGCTGGCTGGACTCCGGCGGCACATTCGACTTCGCAGAGCGGCTGATCGATCCGGTCCGCGACGCCGGAACCTTCGGCCGCGGGCGCTGCGCCCGGGCCACCGCGCGCCTGGCCCCGCGCGCCGGCCGGATCACCCTCGCCGACATCCTGGCCACCTTGCGCGACCACGGCGAGGAGGCCGACGGCGATCCGGACTGGACCCCGGCCAAGACCGCCCGCCGCTCGATCTGCATGCACGCGGCCACCGGCGCCCGGCGCAGCCAGACCGTGAGTTCGATGGCCTCCGACCTGACGCCCGGCGCGCTCACCCACTGGGTTACCGGCACGGCGGCGCCCTGCCTCAGCGTGTTCAAGCCGCTGGTGGTCGGCCGCGCGTTGCCCGACCTTGGCCCAACCCCCACCGACTGGTTCGATGCGGGGAGCCTCTGGTGGACGCACGAGCGCCTGCACCGCGCCGCCCTCGCCGACTTTCCGGCCGCCCTGGCGATGATCGCGCCCGAGCGCGACGCCCTGGAAGCCGGCTTCCGCGCCCGCATGGCCGAGGCGTGGACCGAGGGCGACGCCGCCGTCGACGCCGCAATCCAGGACTGCTGGCTGCAGGCCGCCGCCGCCGAGGACGGCTGGCGCGCCGAGATTGTCGCGAACGCCGGGCGCGGCCGCAGCTCAATCGGCAAGCCGGCGGCGCTCGCCTGGGCCCGCTTGAACGCCGTCGCCGGTTTCCCGCGCGGCTGACGCATCTCCAGGTATTGCCGCGCCTCGCCGGCCATGCACCTTTAGCGACGCTTATTCTTTCAAAGGGATCCACCGTGGACCTCGCCGCCCGCAACGCGCCCGACCTGGAAGCCTGGTGGATGCCGTTCACGGCCAACCGCCAGTTCAAGGCCGCCCCGCGCCTGCTCGCTTCGGCCAGCGGCATGACCTACCGGACCACCGACGGCCAGCCGGTGCTCGACGCCACCTCGGGCCTCTGGTGCGTCAACGCCGGCCACGGCCGCCCGGAAATCGCCGACGCCGTGCATCGCCAGCTGATGGAGCTCGACTATGCGCCCGGCTTCCAGATGGGCCACCCGCTCGCCTTCGACCTGGCCACCGAGCTGGCCGCCATCGCCCCGCCCGGGCTCGACCGGATCTTCTTCACCAACTCCGGCTCGGAGTCGGTGGATACGGCGCTGAAGATCGCCATCGGCTACCACCGCGCTCGCGGCGAGGCCCAGCGCACCCGGCTGATCGGCCGCGAAAAGGGATATCACGGGGTCGGCTTCGGCGGCATCTCGGTGGGCGGCCTGGTCAACAACCGGCGCATGTTCCCGCTGCTGCCCGGGATCGACCACCTGCCGCACACCCACCAGCCGCTACTGAACGGGTTCAGCAAAGGCCAGCCGGAACACGGCGGCGACCTGGCCGCGGAGCTGGAGAACATCGTCCAACTGCACGGGGGCGAGACCATCGCCGCGGTGATCGTCGAGCCGGTGGCGGGCTCGGCCGGCGTGCTGCCGCCGCCGAAGGGCTATCTGGAGCGCCTGCGCGCGCTCTGCGACCGGCACGGCATCCTGCTGATCTTCGACGAGGTGATTACCGGCTTCGGCCGCGTCGGCGCGCCCTTCGCCGCCCAGCGTTTCGGGGTGACCCCGGACATCATGACCACCGCCAAGGGGATCACCAACGGTACGGTGCCGATGGGCGCGGTGTTCGCTCGCCGGTCGATCCACGACGCCTTCATGCAGGGACCGCCCGAGGCCATCGAGTTCTTCCACGGCTACACCTACTCCGGCCACCCGGTGGCCTGCGCCGCCGCGCTGGCGGCCCTGGGCATCTATCGGCGGGAGGGCCTGTTCACCCGCGCCCTGGACCTGGAGCCGCTCTGGGCGAGCGCCATCCACGCCCTGCGCGACGCCCCGCACGTGGCCGACATCCGCAACATCGGCCTGATGGGCGCGGTGGAACTGACTCCGCGCCCCGGCGAGCCGGGCGCCCGCGGCTACGCCACCCTGGTGGAGTGCCTGGGTCTTGGCCTGCTGATCCGCGCCTCGGGCGACACCATCGCCCTTTCGCCGCCGCTGATCGTCAGCGAGGCCCAGATCGGCGAGATCTTCACCACCCTGCGCGACGTGTTGACCACGCTGGACTAGCGGGCCGGCGCGACCGCTACGCCGCCTCCTCCCGCGACCCGTGCACCGCGTCGATCAGGCCCCAGGCCTTGGCGTCCTCGGCGCTCATGAACGAATCCCGGTCGAGGGCGCGCTCGACCTCCTCGAGCGTACGGCCGCAGTGCTTGGCGTAGAGCTGGTTGATCTTGCGCTGGGTGTCGAGCACGTCCTGGGCATGCCGCTCGATGTCCGAAGCCTTGCCCTGAAAGCCGCCCGAGCCCTGGTGGACCATGATGCTGGAGTTCGGCAGGGCGATCCTCAGGCCCGGCTCGCCGGCCATCAGCAGGAACGAGCCCATGGAGGCGGCGAAGCCCATGCACACGGTCGAGACCGGGCTCTTGATGTACTGCATGGTATCGTAGATCGCGAAGCCGGAGGTCACCACTCCACCCGGCGAGTTGATGTACATGTCGATCTGCTTCTTCGGGTCCTCGCTCTCGAGATAGAGCAGCTGAGCGCAGACCAGCGCCGACATGGCGTCATCCACCGGACCGTTCAGGAACACCACCCGCTCCCGCAGCAGCCTTGAGAAGATGTCGAACGAGCGCTCGCCCCGGCTCGACTGCTCGACGACCATCGGCACCAGCATCACGCGGCCCTCCGGAAGCCGGCGGCCATCATCGTGCGGCCGGCGGTCCGTTTCGGGAACGCCAGGACTGTCGCCGACACCCGGGGCGTGTGGACGATGCGCAGCCGAGCGCCGCCGCCCACGTCTGGCTCGATCTCGAAGCTGACCTGGGTCTCGCGGCCACCGGTCGGCCAGTCCAGCACCAGCCGTGAGCCGGGCTCGGCCTCTAACACGCGGGCCGGCCCGCCGTCCGGTTCGCCCAGCCAGGCCTCGCGCAGCTCCGGAACCGCCAGCGCCCGCCAGACCTGCTCCGGCGGCGCGTCCAGGGCGCACTCGAACACCAGTTCCTCAACCTCGATCGGCGCCTCGGTCATTGGTCCATGTCCTTCAGCAGATCTTTCAGCTTTTCAATCTTCTGCGGCCAGAAGGCGCGGTAGCGCGCCACCCAGTCGAGCAACGGCGTCAGGCCCTGCGGCTCGATGCGGTAGAACACATTGCGGCCCTCGCGCCGTTCGCCCACCAGCCCCGCCGCCTTCAGGGCCGCCAGGTGCTGCGAGACCGCCGGCTGGCTGATCGCGAACCCCGCCGTCAGCGCCGAAACGCTCAGCTCCCCACCCGACAGCCGCTCATAGACCGCCCGGCGGGTCGGATCGCCAAGGGCGCGAAAGATGTCGGGCTCGGGCATGGGGGAAACGATAAGCTGATACTTATGCATTGTGCAACTCCCTTCTCCCCTCGCGGGAGAAGGTGGCCCCCGAAGGGGGTCGGATGAGGGGGCCGCGCCGTTGCCACGGATCATTCGTTCCTATATTGTTCTCTTATGGCCGTATCTACCGCAAGTCTGCGCCAACACGCCCGACGCATGCGCCACGAGCCCACCTTCAATGAGCGCCGGTTGTGGCGCCTGCTGCGGGACCGAAGATTGGACGATCTGAAGTTCCGCCGTCAGGTCCCGCTCGGTCCCCACATTGTCGACTTCGTCTGCTTTTCCCGACGGTTGGTCGTCGAGGCGGACGGGCCGTTCCACGAACAGAGCGCATCCGATCCAGTCAGAGATCAGCGGCTCCGACATCAGGGCTTTCAGGTGCTGCGGTGCGCCAACGAGAAGATTACTATGCAGCCAGAGGCGGTGAGGGACGAAATATGTCGGCGGGCGGGCCTGGCGGCCCAAGTCCCCTCATCCGGCCCTTCGGGCCACCTTCTCCCGCAAGGGGAGAAGGGCGCGCAGTCGCTCAGCCGCTCATCGCCAGTTCCGGCGGCACGTACTTCTCGCGCATGGTCACCAGCTCTTCCGCGGCGGTCGGGTGCACCGCGCAGGTCTGGTCCCACTGGCTCTTGGTGACGCCCATTTTGATGGCGATGGCGGCCATCTGGATCATCTCCGGGGCGTCGGGGCCGACGATGTGACAGCCGACCACCCGCTCGCTCTTCGGCTCGACCACCAGCTTCATCAGCATCCGCTCCTCGCCACCGTAAAAGCTCGCCTTCATCGGTCGGAACACCGAGCGGTAGATGTCGACCTTGCCGTACTTGTGCCGGGCGTCGGCCTCGGCCAGCCCCACTGCCCCGATCGGCGGCTGCGAGAACACCGCGCTGGCGACATTGTCGTGGTCGAAACTGGTCGGGCGATCGAAGAACTCGGTCTCGGCGAAGGCGGCGCCCTCGCGGATCGCCACCGGCGTCAGGGCGATGCGGTTGGTCACGTCGCCCACCGCCCAGATGTTCGCCACATTGGTCTTGGAGAAGTCGTCGACCACCACCGCGCCCTTGTCGCCCAGCGTCACGCCGGCGTTCTCCAGCCCGAGGCCGGCGGTGTAGGGATCGCGGCCGGTGGCGAACATCACCACGTCGGTCTCCACCTCGTGATTGTTGGCCATGCAGCTGTTGATGCCGGTCGGGGTCTTCTCCAGCTTCAGATGCTCACAGCCGAGGATGACGGTGATCCCGCGCCGCTCCAGCTCGGTTGTCAGGTGCGAACGCACGTCGTTGTCGAAGCCGCGCAGGATGTTGGCGCCCCGGTAAACCAGGGTGGTCTTCACGCCCAGGCCGTTGAAAATCCCGGCGAATTCCACCGCAATATAACCGCCGCCGACAATCAGGATGCTCTTCGGCAGGGTCGGCAGCTGGAACGCCTCGTTGGAGGTGATCGCCAGCTCGATCCCCGGCACCTCCGCTGGCAACACCGGCCGCGCGCCGGTGGCGATCAGCACCTTGTCCACCGACAGGGTCTTGTCCCGGTCGGCCAGGGCGATGGTGTGGGCGTCCTTCAGCTCGGCCCGGGCGTGGAAGATGTCGGCGCCCGCGTTCTGCAGGTTGGTGACGTAGATCCCCGACAGCCGGGCGATCTCGATGTCCTTGGCCTCCAGGAACCGGGCCCAGTCGAAGGTGGCCCCTGACTTCGACCAGCCGTAGCCCTCGGCGGCCTTGAAGGCCTGCGAATATTCGCTGGCGTAGACCATGAACTTCTTCGGCACGCAGCCGCGGATCACGCAGGTGCCGCCGACCCGGTGCTCCTCGGCGATGCCGACCCGGGCGCCGGACATCGCCGCCATCCTGGCCGCGCGCACGCCCCCCGATCCCGCGCCGATGACGAAGAGGTCGTAGTCGTAGGTGCGGGCCATGGGTCCTCCGGCGGCGTTTGAGGACTCTAGATGGCGTGAACGAGCCCGCTCGCCAAGCTTCCTGGCCAAACGCGTCGTCCAAAGAGCTGACCGGCCCGGCTACGGCGCGGGCGCAGTCGGGGGCGGCAGGCGCAGGCGGGCTAGGAAGGCGTCGGCGTCAGGGTCGCCGGCCAGGCGCTTGAGCACCGCCGTGACCGCGTCCGGCAGGGTGATCTTCAGGTTCTGCGGGTCGCTGTAGAAGGCGTCCAGCTTGCTCCTGAGCGTCTGATCGGGAACGCCGGCGACATAGCGGTTGTAGGCCTCGATATAGCTCTGTCCGTCGCTCGCGCCGGGCCCGGCGGCGAACCGGGCCCCCAGCGGCAGACCATCGCTCAGGCCCATCAGGTAGACCAGCTGGCCCTCGTCGGTCTGGGTGGTCCACCAGTAGCCGTCGAGCGTCCGGTCGGCCCGGGCGGGGCCCGCCGCGACCAGCACCAGCGCCGCCAGCGCCGCCATCGCCATCCGCATGTCAGCTCCCCCCGATCCTTCTACGGCGTCAGCGTCACGACCCCGTCGTCGGTCCCGATCAGCGCCTCGTGCGCCAGATCGAGGAACAGGCCGTGATCCACCACACCGGTGATGCTCTTCAGCGCCGCCTCGACGCCCGCGGGATCCAGGATCGCCCCGCACGGCGCATCATAGATCAGATTGCCGCCGTCGGTGCGCTTCGGCTGCCCGTCCGTCAGCCGCAGGCGCGGCGTGGCGGCGACCCCGCACAGCGCCAGCCCGTCGACGATCCGGCGCAGGGTGGTGGTGTGGCCGAAGGGCGTCACCTCGATCGGCAGCGCAAAGCGGCCCAGCATCTCCACCCGCTTGGCCGCGTCGGCGATCACCACGCAGCGGCGCGAGGCCTCCCAGACCAGTTTTTCGCGCAGGAGCGCCCCACCACCACCCTTGATCAGGCTGAGCTGCGGCCCGATCTCGTCGGCGCCGTCGACGGTCAGGTCGATGCCGCCCGCGTTGTCCAGGTCGATCAGCGGCAGGCCAAGCGAGCGGGCCAGATCCGCAGTCGATTCCGAGGTCGCCACGCAGGCCCGGCCGCTGAGGCCGCCGCCTTCGAACCGCCGGGCCAGCGCCTTGACGAACCAGACCGCCGTCGTGCCGGTGCCGAGACCGATGACGAAGGTGTGCGCGTCGACCAGCTCCGCCGCCGCCTCGCCCGCCGCCCGTTTCTGCTCGTCGGCGGTCATTTGCGCGCCGCCCGCTCAGCCAGCTTGCGGGACCGGAACCCGGCCGCCCAGCCGGGCTTCTCCACCTGTCGCCCTCGGGCCACCGCCAGGGCGTCCGGGGCGACATCCTTGGTGATCACCGAGCCGGAGCCGGTGTAGGCGCCCGCGCCGACCCGCACCGGCGCAACCAGGGCGGTGTTCGAGCCGATGAAGGCGTTCTCCCCGATATGGGTGTCGTTCTTGTCGAAGCCATCGTAGTTGCAGAAGATCGTCCCGGCCCCGATGTTCGCCCCGGCGCCCACCGTGCCGTCGCCGAGATAGGCCAGATGGTTGGCCTTGGCGCCCTTGCCCACCGCCACCTTCTTCACCTCCACGAAATTGCCGATGTGCGCGTCCTCGCCGATGTCGGCGCCGGGCCGAAGCCGGGCGAACGGCCCGACGATCGCGCCGGAGCGCACCCGCGCGCCCTCCAGGTGGCTGAAGCTGCGGATCAGAGCGCCGCTCTCCACCGTCACCCCGGGCGCGAACACCACGTTGGGTTCGACCGTCACCCCGGCCGCGATCCTGGTGTCCCAGGCCAGCTGCACCGTCTCCGGCGCGATCAGCGTCACCCCGCCCTCCATCAGCGCGGCCCGCCCGCGTCGCTGGAAGGCGGCCTCGGCCACGGCGAGTTCCGCCTGGCTGTTCACTCCCAGGAAATGCGACTCGTCGATCAGCGCCGCCCGCACCGACTTGCCGCTCTCGACCGCCAGCCCGACCACGTCGGTGAGATAGTACTCGCCCTTGGCGTTGTGGTTGCCAACCTTGCCCAGCAGCTCGAACAGCAGCCGGGCCGGCGCCGCGATCACCCCGGAATTGCAGGCGGTGATCTTCAGCTGCTCCTCATTGGCGTCCTTGGTCTCGACGATCCGCTGAAGCACGCCGTGCAGGCCGAGCAACAGCCGCCCATAGGGGGCCGGATCGGTGGCGTCGAAGCCCAGCACCGCCAGGTCCGCGCCGGCGTCGCGCAGCGCGAAGATCGGCGCCAGCGCCTCCGGCGTCAGCAGGGCGCTGTCGCCATAGGTGACCACCACGTCGCCGTCGAAATCCGCCAGCGCGTCCTTGGCGGCCAGCACCGCGTGGCCGGTGCCCAGCGGCGGGTCCTGCACGGCGATCGCGCCCTCGCCCAGCCGCGCGGCCACATGATCGCGGATTGCGCCGGCGTCCTTGCCCAACACCACCACGATCCGCTCGCAGTTCAGTCCCTGCGCCAGGTCGATGGCGTGGTCGATCAGCGCGCGGCCGCCGACCGGGTGCAGCACCTTCGGCCGGGGCGACTTCATGCGCGTGCCCTGGCCGGCGGCCAGGATGACGGCGGCGCGTGGACTCATGGGACCTCCGACTCGTGACCCGAACTTGTGTTGCCGGCCGGTTTAGCGGAAACGGCGGTTCCTTTCGACCGGAGACGCCTGTGCCCGCCGACCTCGACAACCTCAAGGGCGCGGTGATCGCCTTCGACCTCGACGGCACCCTGGTCGACACCGCTCCGGACCTGATCGGCACGCTGAATGTGCTGCTCGCGGGCGAGGGCCTGCCGATGCTGCCGATGGCCGCGGCCCGGCCGATGATCGGACGCGGGGCCATGGCCATGCTGGAGCAGGGCTTCGCCGCCGCCGGCGAAGTGCTGACGCCCGAGCAGCGCCCGATCCTGTTCGAGCGCTTCATCGACCACTACCGCGATCGCATCGCCAGGGAGAGCCGGCCTTTTCCGGGCGTGGTAGCGGCGCTGGACGAACTCACCGCCGCCGGCGCCGTGCTGGCGGTCTGCACCAACAAGCGCACCGCCCTCTCCGTCGCCCTGCTGGACGCGCTTGGCCTCTCGGCGCGCTTCGCCGCCATCGTCGGCCCTGACTCCGCCCCGGCGGCCAAGCCGGACCCGCGCCACCTGACCACCGCCATCGCCGCCGCCGGCGGGCGGCCCGACCACGCGCTGATGGTCGGCGACTCGCAGACCGACCGCGACGCCGCCCGCGCGGCCGGCGTGCCAGTGGTGCTGGTCAGCTTCGGCTACACCGAGGTCCCCGCCGCAGAGCTCGCTCCGGACGCGCTGATCGATCGCTTCGACCAGTTGCCCGCCGCGGCGCGCGGCTTGCTCGCGCGCCGGACGCAAGCTATTAGCGCCATCCCGCCTGGAAAGACGGACGCGTAGCTCAGCGGGAGAGCATTCGCTTCACACGCGAAGGGTCGCAGGTTCAATCCCTGCCGCGTCCACCAGGCAGTCCACCGCTAAATCTCAGGCGGTATGGTCCCACCGAAAATCTCCGTCATTACCGGGACTTGCCACGGCGTATGGCCATGGAGACGGGACCTGGAGAGGGATACCGGGCCGGTTTGGGGCGCCAATACTGCCAATCTCTGCCGGCGAAGAGCCCTCTTAGAAGGCGCTACCTCCAATTTCGTCTTCGACGGCCGCCAACATGCCGTCTTGGGTTTCCTTGAACGCTTCGAGCACGGCCTCAGGATCAGCCGGCGTCGACATCGCGTCCGCCTGAGCGTCGATCCGATTCACGAGGAGGGGGTTGTCTCTCCGCATCTCTTCAATCAGCGCGATGAGCTTCGCATTCTTCTGTTCGATCAGGATGACCAGTTCGAGCGTGAGTTGCTCGCGCAGTTCCGAAAGTTCGTCTTTCCGACGCTGGCTCATCAGGATGAGCGTCGTGATGAAGATGGCGGCGAGCTCGCCGGCGCCCTGGAGCCAGGGGAATGCGGGACTGTCGAAACTCCAGCCGATGAACCGACGCATCAGCAGATTGCCGGCGATCCAGATGACGACCGTCAAGCCGACCGCGCCGACGAAGGCGGCGCGCGCAACGATCGCGGTAAGTCGGTCGACGATCAGTTCCAGCGGTGTCGCGCGCTGCTGGTGTGCGGCATTGAGCCTGGCGATCGCCTGGACCGTCTGCTCGATGTGAGGCGGCAGGATCGCTCCAGGTTCGATCCCGCCGTCAGATAGTCTGTCCATGACCCAATCGCTGGCAACCTGTCGCGAACCTAAAGCCGCAGCCGGGGGTTAGTTGCCGAATCTCACCCGGGAACTTTCGCGGACCGGCGACGGCCACGCGGCCGGCATCAGTGTCCACCTCTTCGCCGAGACTCATCGACCCTCCGCGGGCGCCCCATTCACCGAGGCGTTTGGCTGCGGCGCGCACCGAGCCTCCGCGCGGTGAAAGGCTCGGTCCCCAGGCGCCACGTCGATCAAACCGACAGGTTGAAGGCCACCGAAATCCTGACGCCGTCCCCCGCGTACGGACGCACCGCATGGACCAGCCAGGCGGGGAACAGCACCATGACGCCCGAGCTGGGCATGAAGAAGTCCTGGCCGCCCGCGCTCAGGCAGCCTTCAACCGCGTAACGAAGACGCGGGGCGTAGAACGCCGGGAGAATACCGCGAGGATCGTGCATCTCGAACTCGCCGCCGCGGGCCGAGCCGTCCTCGCCGCCGCCCGCGTCAACCCAATAAACACCCGACCAAAAAGCCGCCGGATGATGGTGGGCGCGGTTGCCGTGACCCGCTCGATTGATGTTGGCCCATGCATTCACCTTCCACTCAGGGGCGCCGTATAGAAGCCCTTCGTCCGTCTGCACGGCCGTCGCGCTGTTCGCGGCTGCCTGAGCGGTCGCCAGGAGTGCTTCGCCGGCCGCACCCGACCAGTCGGCGAAATCACCGTCGGATTGCCAGCCGCCGTTGTTGCTGCGCTGTACGCCCGGATCGACCGCAGCGCGCCCCAAAATGACGCCTCGCAACTCGTCGTTCAGAGCGCTGGCGTTACTAACCGCCATGACCAGGAACGGCGTGGCAAAACGTCTCTGAATCTCCATCGCGCCGGAGCCGGATTTCGACTCCAAGGCGACTGCGGTGTGGGGATCTGACATGCGTGTCGCCTTGGAATCGAGGTCTTCGTGCCGGATTTACGATGCGGTCGGTTCAACTCGTCGTCGACGAACTGCTATTAGCCGCGGCGACGCTTGCGGTGGTGGTGGTCGGAGAGCTCGACGTCGACGTCGTGTCCACCGACGACGCGGTTGAGACTGAAGCATCGCCACCATGATGGTGGTGGTGATGATGACCGCTGGAGGCTTGATCCAGCCCAAGGGCGTCCAGAGCCGAACCGAGTTGGTCCAGCGCCTGGACGAGAGCTGAACTTGTGCTCGTAGACAGACTGGTGGCGCTGATCGACGAGGTCGACAACGCCAGTGACGACGCCGAAGCGCTTGAGGTGCTTTGAGTCGTCGAAGTTCCGTTGAGCGCCTCGCTCAATTCATTCAGAGCCGAGGTGAGATCGCTCATCCCCTGGGCCACCGTCGGCGTCGAACTCGACGAGGTCGATGCCTGCGCTGTCGTCGAATCCGAATTGCCTCCTGAAGAGATATCCTGGAGTGAGGTCAGGAAGCTCAGGGCTGTCGCGGCGAATTGGTCGGAGGGACCGACTTGCTGCGGCGGCGGACCGGCGGAACCGGCCGCACTCGGCACGTTTTGCGCTGTCGAGTCGGCGCTATTTGCCGTGTTGGCGGTGGTGCTCGAGCTGGCCTGTATCGACGCAAGAAGCGCCTGTAGCTCTTGCAGCGCCGTGGAACTGCTTGAAACACTTGATATTTGCACGTCGATTCTCCTTTGGCTGCGTGCCTTGACCGTCCGCGCGCCGGCATCTGGTGATACCCGCCGCGAACAGAACAACTCTGTTGCAGCAATACCTGTGCAAGTTAGCGATTATTACATTGAGAAATATTGTTACACTTTCGTATTTATAATATAGACCACAACGTATTGAATATATCCGAGTCCTCGTCGATACTCGATCACGATAGACGTTCAGTGTGTCGAGTGGCGCTGTCGGGCGCCAATGGTCCACCGCGGCATCGGGAAATCTGTCGTGCCGTCTTGTGGTCGGTGGTTCGTCGCAGCGGCGCGGCGGACCTAGTCCGGGGCGGACACGACGGCCTGGCTGGAGCAGATACGGTTGGAGTTTCGCGCACGATGGTTCGAACTGAAGCCGCGCCGCTAGCTGCCGAAATCCATTCCGGTACTGAACCCCGGCTGCTCATCGTCGATGACGACGAGGAACTCTGCCAACATATGGCAACCTATCTGGCTAAGAACGACTTCGTCGTCGAGACCGCCTGTGACGGGGCGACGATGGATCGGGCGCTGGCGGACGCGTTGTTCGACGTGATCATTCTCGACGTGATGATGCCGGGCGAGGACGGGCTGTCGATCTGCCGTCGCCTGGCGGCGGCTCCGCCGTCGATCATCATAATGAGTGCGATCGGCGAGGACGTGGACCGGATCATCGGGCTTGAGCTCGGCGCGGACGACTATCTGGCCAAACCTTGCAATCCGCGTGAACTGCTGGCGCGCGTCCGTGCGGTGCTGAGACGCCGGGAGCGCGCTCTGGCCGGGGCGCATCATGGAAGACCGACCTACCGTTTCGCGGGCTATGAGCTGGACGCGACGCGACATCGGCTTCGTGGGCCCTCAGGTGCGACGGTGCTGCTCGCCCGCGGCGAGTTCGCCCTCCTGACCGCCCTGCTCGATCATCCAGGCGAGACCTTGACGCGCGAACGGTTGGCGGACTTCGTGCGCGACGACACGCCAGACCATTTCGACAGATCGATCGATGTCCAGATCCATCGGCTCCGCCGGAAGCTGGGCGACGACGGCGGTCAAGGCGTCATCCGCACCGTTCGCGGCGAGGGCTACAGGCTCGCGACACCGGTCGCCCGACTTTGACACAGAGCCGCCCGCCACGACGACCGATCAGCGCGCCGATCGCCGCCCAGATCGTGGCGTTGTTGATCGGTGGCGTGGCGGTAGGTCAGATCGTTACGCTGTCGATCGTACTGCTAACGCCGCCGCCGCGACCGCCGCTCTATCGATTGAGCGAGATCGCCGCGGCCCTCGACGGACAGTTGGTCAAGCCCAGAGACGGCCACCCGTTGATTCGCGCCGTTGGACGCCCCCCCGCGGCCGGCGTAGCCAGCGCCGGCTTCGCCAACGCCGCCCGGCTGGAACTGGCCGGCCTGCTAAAGGTGAGTCCGGACCGGGTTCGGCTGTTGTTGGACGCGCCGTTGAGGCCGCCTTGGGCGGCGCCTTTTCAGGGCGAGCGCGACGCGCCGATGGCCCCACCGCTCGGTTCGCCCCCGCTAGGCCCGAGGCCCTCGTTCCCGTTCGGTGATCTCGCCGGTCCGATCGTCGGGGACTTCAAGGCGGCAGTGCGCGATCCAGCCGGCGAATGGGTGGTTGTGGCTCCCCAGGCCGATCCTTTCCCGAACGCATGGCAAGGCCGGCTGATCGTGTGGTTCCTCATCTGTCTCGCCGTGTTGGGGCCGGCCGGCTTTCTGTTCGCGCGGCGGCTGGTGGCCCCGATCGGGGCCTTCGCCCAAGCCGCCAACCAGCTCGGGCGCGATCCCGGCGCGCCACTCATGGAACTTCGGGGACCCGCCGAGATCGGGGTCGCCGCCCGGGCCTTCAACAACATGCAGGAGCGCCTCAAGCGATACATCGATGACCGCACCGCGATGATCGGTGCGATCGCCCACGACCTGCGCACTCCACTGGCGCGCATCCGCTTCAAAGTTGAAGCGGGCTCGGCGGAGTTGCGCGCATCGGTCGACGCCGACATCGACCAGATGGAGGCGATGATCTCGGCCGTACTGACCTTCGTTCGCGACGCCAGCGGCCCTAACGCTCGGACCGTCGTCGATCTGCTATCGGTGTTGGAATGCGCGGTCGATGACGCACAGGCCACCGGTTGCGAGGTCGAGCTTCAGTCGAACGAGACGCCGGAGGTAGGGGGCGACGCCCTGGCGCTGCAGCGGCTTTTCGCCAATCTCATCGACAATGCGGTCACCTATGGCCGCCGCGCCTCCGTGAGCCTGCGCACCGAGGATGATACAGCAGTCACCGAGATCGTTGATGAGGGTCCGGGGCTGCCTATCGGGGAGCTTGAGCGGGTGTTCGAGCCTTTCTACCGCGCCGAGCCTTCGCGTAGCCGCCGGACCGGCGGCATCGGACTCGGACTTGCGGTCGCCAGGTCGATCGCTCGCGCCCATAGCGGCGATGTCCTCCTGCAGCCTAGCGCCCGTGGCCTAGCCGCAATCGTGCGGTTGCCCCTCGCGCGCCCTTCCGACGAATTCCAGCCGCAGTCCGATCACCGTCGTCAGCCCGCGAACCGCAAGGAGAAACTATGAC
>Ga0302283_1000701_pt1 | contig 27913 bp, 27 predicted proteins | sample III_Fen_E1_4_FD_198770 | JGI IMG/M metagenome (GOLD analysis project Ga0302283, IMG submission 198770) | Peat permafrost microbial communities from Stordalen Mire near Abisko, Sweden - III_Fen_E1_4 | ecosystem: Environmental > Terrestrial > Soil > Wetlands > Permafrost | place: Sweden: Abisko... | reverse complement strand
CAGTCCAGGATCACGCCGATGCCTTCCGCGTGGAGATGGTCCACGAAGGCCATGAAGTCCTGCGCCGAGCCGTAGCGGCTGGTGGGCGCGAAATAGCCCGTGGCCTGGTATCCCCAGGATCCGTCGAACGGGTGCTCCGTGATGGGCATCAGTTCCACATGGGTGAAACCGAGTTCCTTGACGTAGGAGGCGAGCCGGGGCGCCAGTTCGCGGTAGGAGAGAAACCGCCCTTCGTCCTCGGGAACGCGCGCCCAGGAGCCCAGATGCACCTCGTAGATGCTCACAGGCCGCTTCAGGGGGTCCTGCGCACCGCGCACGCGCATCCATTCCGAATCGCGCCAGTCGTAGGAGGTGAGGTCCGCGATCCGGGAAGCGGTGCCGGGGCGGACCTCGGCCTGGAAGGCGAAGGGGTCGGCCTTTTCCACCCAATAGCCGTCGATCTCGGAAACGAGATGGTATTTGTAGGTCTGGTCCACCCTGGCGCCGGCGACGAAGCATTGCCAGATGCCGCCGTCCAAACGCTCCATCAGGTGGGCGTCGGGGTTCCATCCGTTGAATTCGCCGATGACGGCGATCCTGCGTGCGTTGGGTGCCCAGACCGCGAAGGCCACTCCCTCCACGCCCTCCTGCGAGCACAGGTGCGCCCCCAGCTTTTCCCAGATCCGCTCGTGGCGGCCTTGGCCGTAGAGATGAAGGTCCAATGATCCCAAAAGTGGGTATTCGAGCATGCTCACCGCGGAAGTTCCTCCCGATAATCCGGACCGACCGGCATCGGACAGCATGTTAGCATCGCCGACGGTTTCCTGTCGATTGGAGGAAAATTCATTTGCGCCGAGCTCGACCGGAAGTTTCCAGGGCCTGGAGGAGTTCGGGGCCGCACTTGCCGTTGTGGAATACGAGACTCGGGCTTCGACAGGAGGCCGAGGATCCGTCCTGGCCGACCATGGCGCCTCCCGCCTCCCGGAGGATGGCCCATCCGGCGAGGACGTCGTATTCGTGGAACTGGTCGATCAGAAAGGCGTCGATCTGGCCCTCCGCCAGTAGGCAGAGATCCCTCACGGCCGCTCCGGTGACGCGCCAGCGGAAGACCTTCTCGAACAGGGGGAGGTGTGCCTTGAGGATCTTGCGCTGGTATTGGGCGGGGGATTCCGTGCGGCAGAGATCCGTCTCGTGGACCAGGAACCGGTCCAAGCGGTCGGTTGAGCTCACCTGGAGCTGGCGGCCATCGCAGAAGGCCCCCGCTCCCCTGCTGGCCCAATAGGTCTTGTTCAGCGCCGGGAAACGGATCACGCCGAGTTCGGCTTCGCCGTCGGGACCGCGCAATCCCACGCTCACGCCGTACTCCGCCATTCCCCTGGAAAAGTTCACGGTGCCGTCGATGGGATCGACCACCCAGACCAGACCAGAGGTTCCCGTCACCTCGCCGGTTTCCTCCCCCAGGAAACCGTCGTCCGGGAATTTGCCGAGCAGGGTGTCGCGAACGAGCGCCTCGGCGGCTTCGTCCGCTTCGGTGACCAGGTCGAGAGGTCCCTTCTCGCGCACGAAGAAGCCCTCCTTCTGGAAGGTCAGCACCAGATCGCCGGCGGCTTGCGCAACCTCCAGCGCGGCGGAAAGGTGGGCGTCCAGGACGATGGGCTGTCGGGAAGACATCTCCGACAAACCTAACCCACCGGACCACCACAACGACCCATACCTAATTTGGAAAGCGAAAATGAAGACCATCGCGATCCTCGCCCCCATGCAGGAAGAACTCGACGCCCTGGTCCGACTCCTTCCCCCCGCGACCCGAAGCGACCACCACGGCCTGGATCTCCTGCAGACCGATTTCCAGGGGACCCATCTGATCCTGGGGCGGTCGGGAGTGGGGAAGGTCAACACCGCGATGAACCTCGCGCTCCTCCTGGGAGGATTCCCGGTCGACGAAGTGGTGAACATCGGATCCGCTGGCGGCTTGCGCGAAGGACAGCGCATCCTGGATCTCGTCGTTCCCGACGAAGTCTTGGCCGTCGACGTGGACGTCACTCCACTGGGGTTCGCCTTCGGGCAGATGCTGGGAGAACCGACGTCCTACCGGCCGGATGCGGCGATGCGGCTCCGCTTCGGCAAGGCCCTCGCCGCATGGCCGGAGATGCCCGTCGTCCACGAAGGAGCCGTCGGGTCGGGGGATTCGTTCGTGTACCTGCCCGGCCAGATCCGTCAGATCCGGGATCGGTTCGGCGAGGATAGGGTGGCCTGCGTGGAAATGGAGGGTGCGGCCATCGCCCAGGTCTGCCTCCGCTTCGGGGTGCCGTTCCTGATCGTGCGCAGCCTCTCCGATGTTCCCGCCGCCGGGGAGGGCAATCACCTCGATTTCCCGGTATTCCTGGAACGAGCCGCGCACAACGCTGCGCGTCTGGTGGTGGAGATGCTGAAGAGTCATGTATGTTAATCTTGTCGCTTTGACACTAGTTCTCAATCCACCCTTCAAGGAGAATCCATGCCGCACACCGTTCCCGCCCTGCCCTATTCCGCCAGTGCCTTGGCCCCGGTCCTATCCGAGGAAACGATCTCCTTCCACTACGGGAAGCACCACGCCGCCTACGCCACCAACCTCAACGGATTGCTGGAAGGAACGGGTCTGGAGAACCTCTCCCTGGACGAACTCCTCGCCTCGCCGTCCAAATGGCCTGAGGCCAAGAAGGTCGGCATCTACAACAACGCGGCCCAGGTCTGGAACCACACCTTCTACTGGGAGTCGCTGACCCCGGGTGGAACCAAGCCCACCTCCGACCTCGCCTTGGCCATCGACGCCTCCTTCGGGTCCTTCGACGACTTCAAGAAGAAGTTCCTGGCGGATTCCGTGGGGAACTTCGGGTCCGGCTGGACCTGGCTCGTGAAGAAGAGCGACGGCAAACTGGCCATCGAGAAGACATCCAACGCCGCGATCGCATCCACGGGGAAGCCCCTCCTCGTCATCGACGTCTGGGAACACGCCTACTACATCGACTACCGCAACCTGCGCCCGAAATACGCGGAAAGCCTTTTCGAGATCTGGAATTGGGCCAGGGCCTCGGAGCGCTTCGCGAAGGCCTGATCGTCGCCCCCGCGCGATGAATGACCCCCGCAGGGGCGAAAAATTTTTCGCCCCTGCGGGGATGGTCCGACCGGGCGCGGGGGGTGTGCCTAAATTCACGTTCGATGCCCTCCGATCCCTCCTTTCGCGACGCCCTACCGGAGACCTGCGATTTCCTGGTGATCGGGGCCGGGCCCGCGGGATTGGTGGCAGCCTACACCTTGGTCTCGCAAAACGCCGGATCCGTGGTCCTGATCGATCGCCGCGATCCCTGGCGCGAACCGGTGGCCTGCGGCGAAGGGGTGCACCTCAAGCCCTTCCGCAAAGCCTGTCCACTTCCTGTGGATTTATGGATCCGACAATACATCGACCGCTGCAAGCTGGCCACGCCGGATGCCGCCTTCGTGTGGCAATCGCCTGGCGATGGGGCCATCATCGACCGAGCCCGGATGCAGGCGGACTTTTCCCAAGAGATCGCCCGGCTGGGGGGCATCTGCCATTTCCGCTGCCGGGCTGTGGAGCTTTCGAAGCTGGTCGACGGCTTGCGCACCGTCCGCTGCGAGGGCGAATTCGAGGGAACGCTGCACGCCCGTTGCGTGATCGATGCCAGCGGTCCCGGGTCCGCGCTTGGAAGGGAGGAGGGATTGACGCCCCCGAAATCCGACGTGGAACCCGCGGTGTTCGCCCTGGTGGAGGGCCTGGACTTCGATCCTGGCGCCATCGAGATGTGGTACGGCAGCGCCTTCGCGCCGGGCGGCTACGCTTGGCTCTTTCCCAGCGGCGACGGTCGGGCGAACGTGGGCGTGGTGTGCGGGCGCGGGTCCGGCCTCGCGCCGCGCGAAGGATTGAAACGGTTCTTGAACCACCTCAAGCCCGGCTTGGAGCCCCCGTCCGTGCATGGCGGCGCCATCCCCTGCGGTAGCGGAGCCGGACCCCTGGCGCGCGACCTCCTTTTCAAGGCGGGGGACTCCGCCGCCATGGTCCATCCCATGGACCGCTCCGGCATCGTGGAAGCCATGTTGGCGGGCCGACTGGCGGCAGCAAACGCGATGGCCGCCCTGTCCGAGCCGGACGAATTCCGGCGGGAAGTCCACTATCGCCGCTACCGCCGTTCCTGGAGATCCGCCTGGGGACGCAACTACGCCCTGGTGGCATGGATCAAACCGCTCTTCGCCAGGCTGGACGACACCATCTGGACCGCGGTGTTCCGCGACCTCGCGAAGATCCCCGTCGGGAAGCACCGCTGGAGACACGCGGCATGGGCGGGGCTCAAGGTCCTGCCGCGGGTGGCGTGGAGCCTGGCGCGAGGCAAGGCTCGCTGAACGAGCTTTGTTCTCTTTGAGGCAATGGACCTCTTCGAGCCTGAAACTTCCGGATCGCCCAGGGAGGCATCCAAGCCCTTGGCCGAGCGCATGCGCCCGGAGAGCTTCGATGGGCTGGTGGGATCGCCGGATCTGTTCGGGCCCGGGGCTCCCCTGCGCAAGGGAATCGAAGAGGATTCCCTGGGGTCGGCCATCCTGTGGGGACCGCCGGGCTGCGGAAAGACATCCGTTGCGCACCTGTTGCGCCGTTCCTCCAAGATGCCGTTTCGGACCATCTCCGCCGTCCAGTCGGGATTGCCGGAGTTGCGCGGTCTCCTGGATGAAGGCACCAAGAGGGTCCGCGCCGGACTGGGGCCGCTGCGCCTGTTCATCGACGAGATCCACCGCTACAACAAGGGGCAGCAGGACGCGCTCCTGCCCGCCGTGGAAGCGGGATCGGTGCGCCTGCTGGGCGCGACCACCGAAAATCCGTCCTATTCGCTGAATCCGGCCCTGGTGAGCCGCTGCCAGGTCTTCCGGCTGGAGGCGCCTTCGGGCGCGGAACTTCTCCCGCTCCTGCGCCGCGCCTTGACGGATCCTGTTCAAGGCCTGGGCCGCGAAGATCTGGCGCCGTGCGAGGACGCCCTCCTCGCCCTCGTCCAGGCCGCCGACGGCGACTTGCGCGCCGCCCTGAACCTCCTGGAGTGGGCCGTCGCTTCGCTGGGGACGGGCGATCCGCTGACGTCGGAATCCGTCGCGCGAGCCGCGGGGCGCAGACCTCCGGCCTACGATCGCACCGGCGACGGCCGCTACCAAGCCATCTCCGCCCTGCACAAGTCGGTGCGGGGCTCCGACCCGAACGCCGCCCTCTACTGGCTGGCCCGCATGGTGGACGGGGGCGAGGATCCCGTCTACCTGGCCCGTCGGCTGATCCGCATGGCCAGCGAGGACGTGGGCCTGGCGGATCCCCAGGCGATGGTGCAGGCCCTGGCCGCCCGCGACGCCTGCGAACACCTGGGGCTTCCGGAATGCAACCTGGCCTTGGCCCAGGCCACCCTGTACCTGGCCATGGCCCCGAAGAGCAACAGTCTCTACACCGCCTGGAAAGCGGCCGAGGACTCCGTCAAGGAACACGGCCAGCTTCCCGTCCCCGCCACATTCCAGAACGCGGTCACCGCCTTCGACCGCAAGCGCGAAGTGGGGAGCGGGTACCGATACGACCACGACAGCCCGGACGCCTACTCGGGACAGGACCACCTTCCGAAATCCCTGCGCGGGACCACCTTCTGGCAGCCGGTGGAGCGGGGATTCGAGCGTGAACTGAAGAAGCGGTTGGAGTGGTTCGAGGCGCGGCGGGAGAAGCCGGAGAGGGAGTGAGCCGCATCGGCGTTCAGGGACCTCTCTTGCCGTAGGCCCTCACGACCTTCGCCACCCTCAGCTCGTAGTGCTCGTACCACCCCCGCTTTCCCTTTTCCTGGGCGACAAGATGCTCGGATTGCGCCTTCCAACCAGCGATGGCCGCCTCCGATTCCCAGTAGGACACCGTGATCCCGAATCCGTCGGTGTCGCGGACGCTCTCGACTCCCAAAAATCCCGGCTGGTCGGAGGCGAGCTCCACCATGCGGTCGGCCACGACGCCGTATCCGTTCTCACCCGTGGTGCGTTGGGAAGTGAAGACGACGACGTAGTAGGGCGGCTCGGGGGTGGAAGCGATTCTGTTCGCAGCCGACGGACGCACGGTGGATGTTTCGCCCACCAAGACGGGCTGGAATTGGAAGGGCGTTTCCTGATCCATCGCCAAAACCTAGGAAGTCAGGACCTGACCGCGTACCCGCAGTCGCGGCAGCGCGAAACCCGTGTCCGGAAGAAGATCCGCGTCAGGGCGCGGACCAGCGGATTCCCCGGAAGGCCCCAGTACGTCCGGGACCGGACCCGCTTGGAATGGCACATCTCGCAGTGGATGCCGTCCGGCTCGATCTCGTCCTGGGGAGCGACGGCGGTTTCGGGGGTCTCGAGGTCCCCTTCCCCGAGGATGGCCTCCGCCTTGTCGCGGTCGGAACTCGCCACCATGACCTTCACGCCGCCGAAGGCCGTGGTGTAGAGCCCGTTCATGTTCGAGATCTCCCCGTCGAACACGAAAGCCTCGATCCCGTCCATTTCCAGGCAGGAGCGCACGGTTTCGGCCACCAGCGAATTGGGATAGTTCCCTATGGAGACCAGGTCGCGCTCGAGGGACAGGTCCGGTTCTTCCTTCATGGGAGCACCTCCGACGATCCAAGCTACGAGGATGGTGGCGGATCCGCTCCGGGCCTTGATCGGCCGCGGATCCTTCGCTGGGGATTCCGGCGCCTCGCGCAGCTGATGTTCCCGGGGCCAGCTCACCCCCAGGGGGCTATTTTTTCCCTTCTTCACACCAGCGATCCGGAGAGCCTCACCGTGCCTCGTTACAATCCGCAGTCCATCGAGCCCAAGTGGCAGAAGATCTGGTCCGACCGCAAGATCTTCCGCACCCCCGACCTCGCGGAACTGGATCGCTCCAAGCCCAAGGCCTACATCCTGGACATGTTCCCGTACCCCTCGGGGGCCGGCCTGCATGTGGGACATCCCGAAGGATATACGGCCACCGACATCGTGAGCCGCTACAAGCGCATGCGCGGATTCAACGTGCTGCACCCCATGGGCTGGGACGCCTTCGGCCTTCCCGCCGAGCAATACGCCCTGCGCACGGGCACCCACCCGTCCGTCACCACCAAGAAGAACATCGACACCTTCCGCCGCCAGATCCAGTCGCTGGGCCTCTCCTACGACTGGGACCGCGAGGTGGACACCACCGATCCCTCGTACTACCGCTGGACCCAGTGGATCTTCTGCAAGCTCTACGAGACCTGGTACGACCCCGCGCTGCGCAAGGGCCGTCCCATCTCCGAGCTGGAAATCCCGGCGGACGTCGAGGCGCAAGGCGGGAAGGCCGTGGCGGAATTCGTGGGCGCCAAGCGACTGGCCTACACCGCCGAAGTCAGCGTGAACTGGTGCGAGGCCATGAAGGCCGTGCTCGCCAACGAGGAGGTGACCGCCGAGGGCAGGTCCGTGGAAGGCAACCACCCGGTGGTGAAGCGCCCCCTCAAGCAGTGGATGCTGCGCATCCCCCTCTACGCCGAGCGTCTGATCGACGACCTGGCTCTCGTGGACTGGCCCGACGCCATCAAGGAGATGCAGAAGAACTGGATCGGGAAGAGCCACGGCGCCGAGGTCGATTTCCAGGTCGCTGGCAACGCGGAAAAAATCCGCGTGTACACCACCCGCCCCGATACGCTGTTCGGCGCCACCTACATGGTGCTGGCCCCCGAGCACGCGCTGGTTGGAGCCATCACCTCGCCGGAACAACTGGCCGCCGTGAAGGCCTACCAGGAGCAGGCCGCGCGCAAATCGGATCTGGAGCGCACCGATCTCGCCAAGGGCAAGTCGGGGGTGTGGACCGGTGCCAAGGCCGTGAACCCGGTCAATGGCGCCCGGATTCCGGTGTGGATCTCCGACTACGTCCTGGCCACCTACGGCACCGGCGCCATCATGGCCGTGCCCGCCCATGATTCCCGCGACTGGGAGTTCGCCAAGACCTTCGAATTGCCCATCATCCGCGTCCTGGACGGCGGGAAAGCGGACGAGTGCTGGGAGGAGGACGGCCCCCACATCAACAGCTCCAACGCCGAGATCTCGCTCGACGGATTGGGTCTGGCGGACGCCGTGGAGAAGATCACGGCGTTCCTGGCCGCCAAGGGCGCCGGGGAGCCCAAGACCAACTACCGCCTCCGCGACTGGCTCTTCTCGCGCCAGCGCTACTGGGGCGAGCCGTTCCCGCTCATCCACTGGGACGACGGCACCATCTCCCTGGTCCCCGATTCCGAGTTGCCCGTGCTCCTGCCGGAAATGGAGCGCTTCGAGCCCTCGGGAACCGGCGAAAGCCCCTTGGCCAACGCCGTCGACTGGTTGAATGTGACAGACCCTGTCACCGGTCGCAAGGGCCGCCGCGAAACCAACACCATGCCGCAGTGGGCGGGATCGTGCTGGTACTACATCCGCTACATCGATCCCCGCAACGCGGAGCGTCCCATCGATCCCGAACTCGCCAGGTACTGGCTGCCGGTGGACCTGTACGTGGGCGGCGCCGAGCACGCCGTGCTGCACCTGCTCTACAGCCGCTTCTGGCACAAGGTCCTGTTCGACCTGGGCGTGGTGGACCAAGCCGAGCCCTTCCACAAGCTCTACAACCAGGGCATGATCCTGGCCTTCGCCTACGAGGACTCCCGCAAGGCCACCGTGCAGTCGAGCCTGGTGGAGGAGCGCGACGGCGGCTGGTCCCACAAGCAGACCGGCGAGAAGCTGAACCAGATCGTGGCCAAGATGTCCAAGACCCTGGGCAACGTGGTGACGCCCGACGAGGTGGTGGCCAGCCATGGCGCCGACGCCATGCGCCTCTATTTGATGTTCATGGGACCGCTGGATCGCGCGAAGCCCTGGCAGTCCAACGGGATCGAGGGCGTGCACCGTTTCCTGTCGCGCGTCTGGCGCCTGCTGGTGGACGAGGATGCCGAAACCGTCGCGCTCAAGCCGCTCTCCGAGACGGAATCCGTCGAACTGGAGAGGCTGCGCCACCAGACCATCCTCAAGGTGTCCGAAGACATCGAGGCCATGCGCTTCAACACCGCCATCTCGCAGCTCATGGTGTACGTGAACGGCCTGTTCGAGGCCGGAATCGTGCCCGGGGTGGCCGCGAAGACCCTGGTGCTCCTGCTGGCCCCGTTCGCCCCGCACCTCTCGGAAGAACTCTGGAGCCTGCTGGGCCACGAAACCACCTTGGCCTACGAGCCCTGGCCCGTGGGCGATCCGAAGAGGGCCGAGGACGACGCCGTCGAGATCGCCTTCCAGGTCAACGGCAAGGTTCGCGACAGCGCGCGGGTGCCCAAGACCGCCTCCAAGGACGAAATCCTCGCCCTGGCCAAGGCCAACGCGAAGGTGCTCAAGTTCCTGGAGGGGCAGCAGATCGTGAAGGAGATCGTGGTGCCCGGCAAGATCGTGAACATCGTGGCCAAGCCCGCGTAGCGCAGTGGACAAGCCAAGGGGGTCGTGCTACCTTTGCCCCTCCTTTGCCCCCATCGTCTAGAGGCCTAGGACAGCGGGTTTTCAGTCCGTCAGCAGGGGTTCGAATCCCCTTGGGGGTGTTTTCCTACAGGGCTTTCCAGCCCGTCAGCAGGGATCCGAATCCCCGTCGGGGGTGTTTTCTCAGGGATTCCCAGTCCCTCAGCAGGGGTCCGAATCCCCCGTCGGACCGCACAAGAAGCCGTCTTCGCTCCCGCGAGGTTGGCTTTTTGTTTGCCTTTTTCATGGATCAAAACTTGTAAAACACAAGTGGCAATTGTATTTTACAAGGTGTGTTTCACAGGGAATGGACTACGGAGCTCCAGAGGAAGCTGGCGAACTTTCCCATCGTTGCGATCCTGGGCCCGCGTCAATGCGGAAAGACCACGTTCGCGAAGCAAAGCCTTCCGGATTGGTCCTACCTGGACTTGGAACGACCCTCCGACCGACGTCCCCTGGAGGCCGACATCGAGGCGCGGCTGCGCACGCTGGGCGACCACGTCATCCTCGACGAGGCCCAGAGGTTGCCGGATCTGTTCCCGGTCTTGCGAGCGCTTGCCGACGAAGATCGTTCGACCAAAGGGCGATGGGTTCTGCTGGGTTCGGCGTCCTTCGATCTCGTTCGAGGAATCTCCGAAAGTCTCGCGGGACGCATCGCGTTCATCGAACTTCCCGTCCTGCAGCTCCAGGAGGTCGCGCCCGCTGCCCAGACGCAGGGATCCGTCGCGGATCTGGTGGCCGACCGGTGGTTCCGGGGAGGTTATCCGGAAGCCTGGCTGCAACCGGACGACGCCTCGCGGTTCGACTGGTTCGAGGCCTACGAGCGGACCTTCATCCAGAGGGACGTCCTGGAACTCGGCATGGGTGTCCAGTCCTCCACGGTGGGGCGTCTGTGGGGCATGATGGCGCACGGCGCCGGAGGGATCTGGAACGCATCCGGTTTCGGCGCGGCCCTGGGAGTGAACTACCAGACGGTGAACCGCTATGCAGAGCTGCTGGAAGGCTCGTTCCTGATCCGGAAGCTCCCGCCATGGCACGCCAACATCGGAAAGCGCCTCACCAAGAGCCCCAAGCTTCTTTTCCGCGACTGCGGGCTTCTCCACTATTTCCTCGGCATACGAGACAGGAAAACGCTGGATATCCACCCCATGCGGGGACACAGCTGGGAAAATTTCGTGGTCGAGGGCCTGATCACGCGATTTTCCAGGGAGCTTCCCGGTTGCAGGTTCGGCTTTTGGAGGACGTTGGCGGGTGCAGAGGTCGACCTGATCGTCGAACGTGGCGGGAAGGTCGTGCCCATCGAAGTGAAGTTGCACACATCTCCCCTCGCCTCGGACCTGAGGGGTCTCTCGCAGTGCGTCGACGACCTCCAATGCCCGACAGGTTTCGTCCTGCACGGAGGTGTCGCGACCTATGCGGCCGGTCGGAAGATCCAGGCTGTCCCGGCGGCGGAAATGCTGCTGGGGAAGGTGGGGATCGACCTGTGATGGTTGCGGAAGCTGGACGGCGATCTTCCTAAATTGGTCGCGTTCCACAACTGGGAGAACACACATGGTCATCGACGGATTGGACTACGGACCCATCGGGGCGTTGGTCGGCACCTGGACAGGAGACAAAGGCTTGGACGTCTCTCCGGAGCCGGTGGGGGACGAGAAAGTCGTCTACCGCGAAACCATCGTGTTCGAGGCGGCCGGCTGGGTGAAGAACGGCGGCGAGCAGACGCTGTCCGTGGTGCGCTACCACCAGTCGGTGAACCGCGTAGACACCGGCGAAGGATTCCACGACCAGGTGGGCTACTGGACCTGGGATCCTGCCTCCGGAACCATCGCCCAATCCCTCACCATACCCCGAGCCGAAGCTCTGTTGGCGGGCGGCAAGGCCGCCGCGACCGACACGGTATTGGAGGTTTCCGCCACCCTGGGCGACCCCGTCTGGGGCATTGCGCAGTCCCCCTTCCTCACGGCCAAAGCGAAGACCGTCGCCTACCGCCACCGCACGGAGATCTTGGGCAACGCGCTGAAATACAGCCAGACCACCTCGCTGGAAATCTACGGTCGGTCGGTCGATCACACGGACGAGAGCGTGCTTCGCAGAGTCTGAGGCTCCGGCCTCGGTCTGTTCATGCGCCTTGGCAGGCGCCGGGCCTCCAGGGCCTGCCCGGCCCTGACCCGGCCAGGGGGAAACTGCGGCCTTTCCCCCTGGACCCCGCGCCTTCTTGGTGGACTCCGTCCCCCATACCCCAGCGAGATTTAGCGGCGGACGTGGTGGGGTTGGCGGAGCATCTCGGTTGGCGCGCCCGCCTGCACGGCGATGCGCCGTGGCGGCGGGAGGTTTTGTGCCGTCTGGTCAGGGGAGTAGTTTACTAGTTTAGTTATTTACTGCTCTAGTGGGTTTTTTCTTCAGGTGGAGGTCGAGGTGGGCGACATGGAAAATCCGATGAAGGTGCCGCAGGGGTTGAAGCACAAGCCTGTGGTGGTGGTGGACGACTATGCTCGGATCGATGGGCGGTACGCCGGTCCTGAAACCGACGCGAAGGGACTTTCCATCGGGTTGGCCCAGTGGTCCGACCGGAAGCGCTATCCGGAGATTTCCGCGAAGATCTGGCGCTACACCGGGGAGAAATGGTCGCGGCAATCGGAGGAGTTGCCTCTGCATCGCGTCCTGGACCTCGCGATCCTCGTCTGCAAGACCAAGCAGTTCTTCGCGGAGCGTTACAGAAAGACGACCGAAGAACATCTGAAGGAAGACCTCATCGACAAGATCGCCCTCCAAGGCTCTTCCATGAACATCGGCCTCTCCAAGGACAACGACCACATCGCGGGCGACATCGAGATCGTCGACAAGCAGCTCCACGTCGACGACGAGCTCCTCAGCGAACGCCTGCGGCGGCTTTCTTCCATCCTCAAGGAGTTGGGGTACTAGGCGCGCTGCCTCCGGCGGCCCAAGGCGTCCGCAGATTCTCCCATCGGTCGTGTCGGCCGATGGGAACCCTGGGCGCAGCCCTTGGGAATCCCGCGCCTTTCCGGGGGGCTGCCGCCCGCCCGGACCCCAGCGAGATTCAGCGGCGGACGTGGCGGGGTTTGCGCGGCATCGCGGGCTGCGCACCCGCCTGCACGGCGATGCGCCGTGGCGGCAGGGATGTGGTGCCGTCTGGTCAGCGTTTCCGCGCCGTCTGTATGAAAGCCAGAATCGCGATCTCCCGCTTGCGGACTTTGTAGGTGACGATGAAGTCGGAATCGATGATGACCTCCCGGATTCCACGGGCACCCCCTTTGGCGCTGCTCCTACCGATTTCGGGGAATTCGAGAAGCGCCTCCACTCTGCGAAACAGGTCGTCCGCCCACTCCACCGCCGCCTTTTCGCTGTCCTGCGCGATGAAGGCCACATGGTCCCCGATCTCAGCGACCACCCTGGGCGACCAGACGATTTTCACCGCTTGGCTCTGGCGTAGATCGCCTTCCTGGCTTCGCCGTGGGCGACGCCCTTCCCGGCGTCGATGTCCTGCTCAGCTTCGTTGTTCTTTCGGAGGTATTCGAGGGTCTCCAACATCTCCTGGTACTCTTCGATGCCTACAACCACTGCGCTGGTCTTCCCGTGCTGGGTCAGAATGATGGGCCGGTGGTTCTTCCGAGCCTGGGAGATCAAACTCATCGCATTCGCCCGAAACTCCGACACAGGCCGCACATCATCGACAAGATTCAACATATTCCCCCCAAAAATGTTGCGAATATCTGTACGCAATATATACCGCCACACGTACATAATATCTTCAATTGATGCGCCCCCCGTCGGCGAGCGAAAGCGAGCCGCCCGCGGGATTGCCAAGGGTCCGCGCGTTCGGACCCTTGGCCCGCCGGGGTCATGGGGGCCGCGGCCGGGCCCCGTGAATCCAAGGCAGGCGCCGCCAAGGCGCAAAAAGAGCCAAGCGCAGCGAAACGCAGGACCCTGAACTTGGTTTACTCTCAGGGCGGCGAACGCCCAGTCGCGCACCGCGAAGAGAAAGCCGAACCCATGATCCACTCCTTGTTGCTCTCCTGCCTGCTGCCCCTGACCACCTGCGTCAGCCCGGACACGGTCGGCCAAGTGCAGATCGCCCCCGCAGCGAACGTGGCTGCGCATCCCGATTCCTACTACGACCACAGATCACACGAGCGGAAGGAACGCATGGAGCGGATCCAGGCCGACCGCGAGAGGGAGCACACCCGAAGGATGGATTACGAGCGGGAATCCGCTCGCCCCCCGGGCTCCTTCTTCTTCTGGCGGGATTCGCCCGAGAGGCACGAGATGAAGCGTCAACGCCTCCAGGACGAGGAGCAAAAGCACGAGACCGAGCGCTTGGCCCTGGAACAAGCCCTCCGCGACGAAGCCGCGCACGACCGCGCGGAACGCGGCCTGCCCGATGGCATGGACCTCTAGGCTGGAATGACCGAATCGAACTTGCCTTCCCTCCGGGTGGATCGCAACCCCGACCCGCCGCGCCCCACCCTTCCGTTGCTAGCTTGTTGCACCAGCATGACGGAGATTTCGCCGGTCACCGTGTACGCCGCCCTCGGGAGCAATCTCGGGGACCGGTCCTTGGCTCTGACCAGAGCCCGAAACTGGTTGCAGCGCATTTCCCTGGGAGAACGTCTGGAAGAAAGCCGGATCTTCGAGACCTTGCCCGTTGGACCCGGTATCCAGGATTGCCATCTCAACCAGGTGGTCCGCTTTTCCACGCTCCTGGATCCGCAGCAGATCCTCCACTTCTTCAAGGAAGTGGAACTCTGGTTGGGGCGTCGCCAACGCCCGCGCCTGCACCCGCGCGAAATCGACATCGACCTGCTGTTCTACGGCAACAGGGACATCAACCTGCCCGAGTTGCGCGTGCCCCACCCCGGCTGGGCGGCCCGCTCCTTCGTGCTGGTTCCGTTGCTGGACCTGGATCCCGACTTCCGCTGCCCCGTCACCTGCGTTCCCGCCCAAGCCCTGCTGGAAGAGCATTGCCCCGGCGCCCACCGCGAGGCGTGGCCTTTCGGCTCATTCGCCTTCACGCAGGAAGCGGCGGCGTAGCCTTCCCCAAAGGCCGGGTTGGATTTCCAACTCCGGTGCCACCAGCCGCATCCAGGGATGGGGGATCCGCCCCTCCCACCCGTCCCCCCGAGGTCTGGAGCCGCAACTCGTGAGGAAGAGCCGATCCCGCGCCCGGGTGCATGCGACGTAGAACAACCTGCGCTCCTCGTCCCCCGGGAAAGCCTCCAATTTCCGCCCTTCCGACCGCAGGCGGTCCTGCCCGACCGCGAATACGACGGGCCATTCCAGTCCCTTGGCGCCATGGATCGTGGAGACGGCCACGGAGCGCGCCCAGGGGGGAAGAGCGGATGCCCATCGCTCCCGATCGCGGTTCGAGCGGCAGAGTACGCAGATATCCCGGCGGGCGCTTCCGGCTCGGATCTCGCGGGCGATCCGCGAGAGGACCCATCGCGTCTCCTCCGCCTGGTCCAAGGCGCGGTACCAGACGGGTTTCGGATTCCCTCGGTGGCTCCGGGTGGCCTTCAGGACCTTCCGGAAGGCCACCGGCTTGTCGGGGAAGATGCGGTTTGCGGCCGCGAGAACCGGGGCGATGCTCCGGTGGTTGGATGTCAAGGACAGAATCCGGCCAGACGGCCGGTCGACCTTCCAGTCCGCGACGTTGCGCATGTCCGCACCGCGGAATCCGTAGATCGCCTGGTCGTCGTCGCCGACCGCCAGGAGTGCGGGGGACTCTCCCGCGAGGAGGGAAACCAGCCTATACTGGGTGCGATCGGTGTCCTGGTATTCGTCCACCAGGAGCACCCGCGCCCGACACCGCCACCGCTGCAGCGACCGCGGATCCGCCTCCAGCGCGGTCAGCGCCCCGGACAGCAGGTCGTGGTGCTCGGCGACCCCGATTTCGCGCTTGCGCGCCTCCCACGCTTCCCAGTCGACGCGCCAAGGCAGCGGTTCCGGTGCGTCCGATGGACGCGCGTGTTCGGCCTGCATCCGCGTCCATTCGGCTCCGGATGGCGCGGAGGTGGCTCCCCTCCGGAACCGCTCCATCCAGAAGGCCGCGAATTCCCGGTCGCGCGCATCCTCCTCCATCAGGCGCGGTGCGGCGTTCCATCCGGCGAGACGCCAACCATGCCCGCCCCCTTCGGACAGGATCTGCAACCCCAGAGAATGGAAGGTCCGCACGTCCGGGACCGCGGCCCCGGAACCGAGCACCGAACCCGCTCGTTCGCGCATCTCCCCGGCCGCGTCCCTGGTGAAGGTCAGGGCCAGGATGCTTTCCGGAGGAACTCCCCGAGCGCATTCCCAGGCGAGCCTGCGGGTCAGGACGGTGGTCTTCCCCGTACCCGCTCCCGCCAGAACCAGGAGAGGGCCGTCGGCCCGGAAGTCGTGCCGGACCACGTCCTGTTGTTCGGGGGTGAGTCCCTCCAGGAGGCGTTCGAGCGCGGTGGCGGGAGCGGGAGCTTCCATGTCCTCCCCGAAAGATGCATCCGAGCCCCCCCGACCCGGAAAGCGCCGGGCGTCTACCTTTGCGCCGTGATCCAGTTTCTGCACGTGACCCACACCTACGACGGCACCTGGAAGGGCATCGAGGATGTGACCTTCCGGATCGATTCCGGCGAATTCGTGTTCCTGACCGGAGCCAGCGGCGCGGGAAAGACCACGCTCCTGAAGCACATCTACATGGAGGAATTCCCCGATCCCGAACGCGGAGGGAGGGTGGTGGTGAGCGTACCCCGGGAAGAGGCCTTCGATTCCGGACGCATCCATCCGTCCCGCGTCCAGCGCCTGCGCAGGGACATCGGCGTGGTTTTCCAGGACTTCCGTCTCCTGACCGACCGAGACGTCTGGGACAACGTGGCCTTCGCCCTGCGCGTGCGCGGCCACTCCGGGGCCTTCCTGCGAAGGAGGGTGGAGGAGGTCCTCGAACGCACGGGACTGACCCACCGTCGCCACGCCCATCCCCACGAGCTTTCCGGGGGCGAGCAGCAACGGGTATCCATCGCCCGCGCCGTCGCCGGAGAGCCCTACATCGTCCTGGCGGACGAGCCCACCGGAAACCTGGACCGGGACAACGCGGAAGGGGTGCTGGATATCTTCCGTCAACTCCACGCAGCCGGAACCACCATCGTCATGGCCACCCACGACCTCCAATTGCTCGATCGACTCCCCCACCGAAGGCTCCAATTGGAAAATGGACGCTTGAAGACCCGCTGGTTCTAGTGGGATGATGGACCCAACCAGAATGCCTCCCGACTCGTCCTCCCAGTACAGCAGCCAGCCCAGCGGGGAAACCACCGGCATGGAAGGGCCTCTTCCGTATCCCGAGGAGTCCCCCTTCCTGTCCGACCACGGCTTGGGTGCGCCCGCACCTCCGCCCACGACCCGGGTTCCGGCCACGCCGCCCTCGGACCTCAGCCAATTCCCCCCCGCCAACGCATCCCACCCCACCGGCACCGGCTCCACGAGCCACCCCAAGCCCTCCAGCCACGAAGCCGCGTCCCACCCCACTGCTCAACAGCCCCAGGATTCCCTTTCCGCCTTCCCGATCTTCGCCGGAACGGACGATCCCTTCGCGGCGTCTCGAGGCTCGCAGAGCCTGCCGCGTTCCGGAGCCGGTCCCCACGCCGAAGCGGAGCTCATGGAACGGCTCAAGGCGATCCACGTCACCACCACGGATTCCCTCCAGGGACGGCTGGTCGAACTCTACCTGGGGGTGGTCACAGCCGAGGCCCTGGTTCCCACCGACTTCCTCCTGGAAGGGGCCGAGCGCACGGGTCGGTTCTCCCGCTACAAGATGTCCCAGCAGAAGCTCAAGTCGCTGGAACAACTCGTGCTCGCGGAACTCAAGCTGGAAGCGGACAAGGCCGGTGGAAACGCCGTCGTCGGCGCCGAAATTCGGGTTTCGCTGGACCACGGGGTCGTGCTCATCATCGCGACCGGAACCGCAGCAAGAGTGGTCTAGGTCCCGAGCGGCCCGGCTCTCTCGGCGAGGGGGCTCAGATCCTGGTGAGAAGGTCCGCCAAGGCCTCCTCCTTGGATTCCTCCTGGAGCTGGGTGAGCATGGACAGCCGGGAAGCCCAGCGCTCGTGGACGGGATGGAGGTCGGACTGCAGCGCAGCAACGGGATCCGTCACCCAATCTCCCAGCACGCCGGCGGAGGCCGGCGATGGGAAGGCGAGCCAAGGGGCCACGTGGCGCATCCGCCAGTCGTCGTCCATGGGAGCGACTTCGGGAAACCTTCGCTTCCCTTCCGATTCGGCCCGCGCATCCACTTCGTCGGCGAGCCAACCCCACCACTGCGGGGAACGGATCTCCAGGTCCCGGCGGTGGGATTGGATCTGCCACCGCCGCACCACGACCAGGCACGAAGGGGCGAGGCCCGGCTCGCGCGCGGAACTCGCGACCTCGGCGAGCGTCAGGGCGAACAGCCTGAGCAACGCCCAGTCCCAGCCGGTGCGGTGCGCAGGCATTCCGGGACGCTGGTTCTGGCGGAATTCCATCGGATCCGCGCGGGATTGCGCTGGATAGAGCCAACGGACCAGATCTTCCCAACCTGACATGAGCCAGGGATCGGGTTCGGTGAGCAGCTCGCGGAGGCCGCCCAACCAGTCCGGATCCAGTCGGAGGAACTCGCGGACGCGGGCGTCGCCGAGCAGGGATCGGAAGTGGTCGGTCCAGACATGCCCCATGGGCGTCCAGCCCGTGCGCCACCCGTCGGCGATCCACCGTCCCTGGCGTTCCAGGTCCAACAGGTCGAAGCCGACCGTCGGAAGGCCATCCACGGTTTCCCCGGGGAACAGCCCCTGGTCGAAGGCCGCGATGGCCGCATGGACCCCGGTTTCCACGAGGAGGGCGGATCCGCTCCCGGCGCCGATGGACGCCACCAACTCCATGGACTCCGGCTGGGGAGCGGGAGCAGGCGCGGGGTCCATGGGCGGCGGAGCCTGCCGCCGGGATTCGGGAATGGTCCGCTCGATCTCCCGGCGGAACGCCTCGTGGACCGCCAATGCCACGTCTTCCTTCCAGCTTTCCTGGGCGCTCGCGAGTTCCAGCAAGGCTCTCTCGCAGGCCGCGATCCGGCCGGTGCGATCCGACAGGCCGTCGCGTTCCACAAGGCTGCGGCCGGTCTCCCAGACCCAATGGCGGGGATCCTCCTGCGGTCCAAGTCCTGGAAAAAGAGTCTGTCCCGGACTTCCCGCCAGACCTCGAGCCCACGAATCCAGGGCGGGCCCCAGGGGAGAACCGGTTTGCAACGCCGCCGAGCGAAGCTCCGGCAGGGTGGGTTCCGAGCCGCGTTCGCCGAGGTACACCGCGGTGGAGCCGAACAGGAGGTCCAGGCACCGGATCGGGCGGGAACCGGTTTTGCGGAACTCGAGGTTGAACTGGTCGCACCGCACGGCCAAGATCAGGGCGAATTCCCAGATTGGACGGTCGATGGTCTTGGGATGTTCCAGGAATGGACGACCGGTGCGTACGCCGAGGACGCGAAGGAGGTCGGCGAAACCTCGACGACGAAGGGGTTCCGGATCGTCGACCAGGGACTGGAGGATCTCGTGCGCGTTCGCCACGGAACGCAGGAGCATCAATCCGGAAGAGCTCGACAATCTCCGGCGTACCAGTGCCCAGAGGCGGGCCTCGGACCAGGTGGACTGGCCGGTCTCCTGTTCTCGCAGGTCGCAGGCGAACCGGAGCAGTCCGAGGAATTCCCCGGGGCGTCCTCCGGGTTCGTGCGACAGGATGTGTTCCACCGCCACGACCGAATCCGGATCCCACGCCTGGGGTATGTCCGCTCCGCGCACGCGGAAAAATCGGCGCACGTCCGCCTTCAGGGCGTCTCCCTGCAGAATCCGCTTCACCAGCGATCGCTCCCTGGGAGGCCTCACCGGCACCTCGGAGGGAACGTTCGCGGCGGGGGCGCGCCGCGCTTGGGGCATGCCCTGCAGAGCGTTCTCCACCAGGTTCGTCATCTGGGAGGAGCGACTCACCAGCGATAATCTACTCCCTGGGAACAGGATCGGGAGGGGGCCGGGCGGCTCCTAGCCCAGGAGATCTCGGGCGCGGTCCAGCCAGATGGCCATCTCGGGGTCCTTTCCCCACCTTTCCACGGCCTGGCGCTGCACCAGTCGCGCTTCCGCCTCCCTCCCCAGCGCCAAAGCCACCGACAGCAGGTAGACGTGGGCTTCGGCCAGACGATCCTCGGCGTAGTTCCCCACCTGGTCCACCACCTGGCGCAACCAGACGTACGCGGCGGAGTAGAAGCGGTGGAGATCATCCCCCTCCTTGGCGAACTTGGCTTGCATGAGGATCGAGACCCCGATTCCGAAGCCGTCCGTGGACGACCTGTCCCTCCCCACCGCGCGGAGGGACTCCTCGGCCAGCGCCCAGGCGCATTGGACCGCTCGATCGAGCCGGGGCATCCCGAAGAAGGCGGAAAGGGCCGTCTCCATCACCACGTCCTGGACCATGGCGCGCCTGCGCGCGAAGCTCTTGGTGAGCCTCTCGATGCTGCCTTCGGGCAGGGTGGCGGGAAGCCGGACCGAAGGCGAGTCGAACCAGTCCATTCGGGTGGCCGCGAACAGGCATTCGGGACACACCGCCACGGAATAGGCGTCCACCGCGAAGGAATTTTCCGGATCGTCGGGCTGGAGCTGGATGGTGATCTCGTTGGAAATCCAGGCGTTGCGGTGCTGCGCGGGGTCGGGGAGCCAACCCCTGGCCTCCTCGCAACGACACACCGGGCAGCGCAATCGGAATCCCAGCAGGTTCGAGTTCCTGGCTCCGGTGGAAAGCAGCGCCTGCAGGCGTTCCGGGGCCATCTCGTGGATGCTCCGCTTCAATTCCGACAAATCCTGGAGAACCACGATCGATTGGTCGATCTGCAACCCCTCCCGGAGCGCTTCGGAGTCCGCGACCACTTCCAAAGCCCGCCCCTGGTCCGCCAATCCCTTGTGGAAATTGGCGATCATGCGCCTTCCCGAGGGATCCATCTCCTCCCGACCGGAAAGGTCCAGGACAACTCCTGCCCAGGTGGAATCCCGGACCTGGGCCAGAATCTCCCGCATCCAGCCCGCGTCCGCGGCCTCCAGGCCGTAACGGCATTCCACCACCATCCACTGGCCGCTTCGGTAGGTTCTGGGAGAGGGAGAGGCCATGGCGTCGAGGGCGAGTGTACCATTGGACCAGCACCATGGCCAGACTCGAACTCGACTGGAAGGCGCATCCGTCCGCGCGCGAGGTCGTCGCCGCCCTGCGGGAAGCCGGGCACGAAGCGTGGTTGGCGGGTGGTTGCGTGCGCGACCTGCTCCTGGGCCGGATGCCCGCGGACTACGACGTGGCCTCCTCGGCAACGGCGGAGGAAGTCCGGACCGTTTTCCGTCGGACCGTTCCTGTCAAGCCAGAACTGGGCGTCACCCTGGTCCTCTGGGGCGAGGACCGGATCGAGGTCACCACCTTCCGGACGGAGGGTCCGTACCTGGACGGCCGGAGGCCCTCGAGGGTGGGGCCGGCCAGCGCGGAGCTGGACGTCCGGCGCCGGGACTTCACCGTCAATGGACTGCTCCTGGACCCCCTTTCCGGGGAGATCTTCGACCACGTGGGTGGGCTCGCCGACCTCGAGGCGGGCATCCTGCGGTGCATCGGGGATCCCGAAGAACGATTCGCCGAGGACCACTTGCGCATCCTGCGCGCCGTCCGCTTCGCGGTCCGTTTCGATCTTTCCATCGATCCTTCCACCTGGGCGGCCATGCTCCGGCTCTCCCACCGGGTGGACCAGCTCTCCGGCGAGCGCATCCACGAGGAACTGGAGAAGATGTTCGGCCAAGGCCCGTTCCATCGCTGCCTGGATCTGTTGTTGGACAGCGGAACCTTGGCGTCCATTTCCCCCGTGCTGGCGAACTCCCTGGAATCCGTCTCCGTGCGCGACCGGATGGGACGCTGGTGCCGTACCCGACTTCCGGCGCTTCCGGGCCTTTGGCCCGCGTTCCTGGCAATGCCCCTGTGTCCCTGGTTCGAGGCTTTCCGGTCGGGTCCCGTCTCCGCGGTCCAACCGACCCAGGAGCGTTTCCTCGAGCGGATCCGCGCCTCCAGGACGGAGATCGACTCCGCCACGCTGGTTTGGACGCGTTGGCCCGGCCTGCACGCCCCGCTGCCCCTGCCCAGCGCCCTCGCTCCGGTGTTCCGGAATCGGAATTGGAAGGTCCTGCGCGCCCTTCTGGAGACCCAAGTCCAAGCGGGCCTGGAGCCGTTCCCCCCTCTGGAGGAACTGGACCGGATCCAGGAGCGCGTGCCTCCAGCGCCTCCCGCCCTGGGGCATGCCTTCCAGATGGCGGGAGTGCCGAAAGGCCCGCGCCTGGGCGAGGCCATCCGGGAGGCCGACCGGCGGATCCTCGACGAAGGGGAGGTTCCCGGAGCCCGACTGGTCGCCGAGGTCGCGGAATCTATTATGGGGAGTCCATGACCGGCGGGATCTTCCTCATCAGTTCCAGTCCAGACAGGGCGGCCCAATGGTCGCGCTGGATCCTGGAATGGATCGAGCGATCCGGTTCCGACGCGGAAAAATCCGTCTATCTCTGCGATTCCCCAGTGCTCGCCCGGGAGTCGCTGGCCCTGCCGGTGCGCGAGGGAGCCCCCCCCTGCCTGGTCCTGATCGACCGCCAGACCACCGGTTGCACTCCCGAACTCGCGCGACTGGTTTCCGACTGCATCCCGGAAGCCTGGGTCGTGGAGATCCTGGTCGATTCCGATCCGCTCCCACCGGAGGCCAACGCGTTCATCCTGCGCGAATCCGCCCGCCGGGACGAATGGGAATCCATGCTGCACCACTGCCTGAACGAAAGTCCTTCCCCCCAGTGGTCCCGCGCCCTGGAATCCTAGGTCGGGTTCAGCAGCCCCTGCGCCTGTCGATCTGTTCCTGGTAGATCGCCTCGTACTGGGGCAGGATCGACTCCGGCGAAAACAGGCGGATGGCACGTTTCCGGCCCGCGCGGCCCATGGATTCGCGCAGACCGGGTTCCGTCAGGATCCTCAGGCACGACTCGGCCATGGAATCCACGTCCCCGACAGGATGGAGGAAGCCGCAGACTCCGTCCTCCACCACTTCCGGAAGCCCACCCGCCCTCGCGCCCACCACCGGCACTTCGCACAGCAGGGCCTCCAACGGGGCCAGACCGAAGCTCTCCCCGTCGGACGGGAACAGGAACACGTCGGCCTGGGAAATGACCCGCGCGACGTCGTCGACCACGCCGAGGAGTCGGATCCTGTCGCGCACGCCCAGGTCCTGGGCCGTTTCCAGGGCGACGCCCAGATCGGGTCCGTCGCCGGCCAGCGCCAGCACCCCGTCGATGCCCATCCGGACGGCGATCGCGAAGGTCCTCACGACGTCCCCCAACCTCTTCACGGGCCGGAAGTTGGAGATGTGGAGGAAGACGCGTCGCCCGACGTCTTCGGGGAGGAAGCGGGGATCGCGCTCGGCGGGCCGGAAGATCTCCGGGTCCGCGAAGTTGTGGACGCGCCGGACGGGCACCTCGGGATCGAAGACGGATTCCGTCACGTCCTTCAGCCAGTCCGAGACCGCGGTGACGGCGTCGGAGTGGTTGAGGCAGTAGCGCACCACCGGCCTGTACGAGGCGTCCTGGCCCACCAGCGTGATGTCCGTGCCGTGGAGGGTGGTGACGACCGGAGACCGGCAGGGGGCCAGCATCTCGCGGGCGAGGATGGCGGCCGCCGCGTGGGGGATGGCGTAGTGGACGTGGAAGAGGTCGAGCTTGTGGTGCCGCCAGACCTCCGCCAGCTTGACGGCCAGGGCGAGGTCGTAGGGCGTGTGCTCGAAGACGGGATAGTGCAGCGCACGGACCTCGTGGAAGAAGATTCCCGGCTCCGGATCGGCGCGCAGGCGGTGGGGCATGGCCGAAGTCACGAAATGGATCTCGTGTCCCCGCCGGGCCAAAAGGCGCCCCAGTTCGGTGGCCAGGACTCCGGATCCGCCGGCGGAGGGCACGCAGGAGATGGCGATGCGCATCAGAACTCCAGGGATCCGAGGGAACAGGGGTCCACGACTTCGGGAAGTTCGTCGCAGGTGAAGCCTTCCGCCAGGGCCGTCCGGATCCGGGAACCCAGGTAACGCGAGCGGGCGGCGAGGAATTCGTGGAAGGCGGAGCCGGAGATCGCCGTCTGCGGCCCTTCCTCCCCGAACTGCGATCGGTAGGCGGAAAGGGCTTCCAGGCGCGTGGGCCAGTCCAGGGTCACGTCCACGCAGAAATCCGGATCTCCTTGACGAGGTCCCATCCAGTGGAAGAGCCGAGGGGGGCGGAAGGCCTCCCTCGGCGACGGCCACTTGGGGAGTCCCGACTTGAAAACGGCATCGCGCACCGACGAGGACACGACCTCGTGGTCCGGATGCCGGTCGTGCAGGGGATGGGTGAAGACCGTTCCCGGCCGGAGCTCGCGAAACAGGTCCACCAGCGAGGCGAGAAGCTCGGGATCATCGGTCCGGAGCATCCCGTCCGCGAAACCCAGGTTTCGGCGCCTCACGCCCAGGATCCTCGCCGACTCGGCCGCTTCCGCCGCCCTCGCCTGGGGGGTTCCACGGGTTCCCATCGATCCGTCGGTGAGATCCACGAGCAAGCCCGTCTTCCCGCAACGGGCCATCTTCGCGACCGTGCCGCCCATTCCCAGTTCGACGTCGTCGGCATGCGCCGCCACGCAGAGAAAATCGACCTTTTCCGTCATTTCGCCTCCCACACCAGGTGCGTCGGTTCGTCGGGATCCACGATTTCCCCGAGTCGAGCCAGAAGTTCGGGCTGCCCCAGATGGTGCTCCAGCGACCACGGGGACAGGACGCGCTCCTGGACGCCCCCCGCTCCGGCCAAGGCCCAGAAGTCGCGAAGCCGCGAAACGCGGTCCGCTTGCGGTCGCGCCGCTTCGCGGATCCTTTCCCGAAGGGCGGCGGTTTCCCGGTGGGACAGATGGCTGTCGAGATCCACCCTCGCGGGATCGTCCACCCTCCATCCCAGTTCGTCCAGGTAGTCCGCCCGCGCGTCGGCCCAACGCCTGGACCAAACCGATGCTTCGGGAACGAGGTGCCTCCGGAAGGCGTCTTCCACCGTACCCCACGGCGCGGATCCCTGGCAGGGATCCCACCCCCCGGCGCGCGCGTCGGTCCAAGGACCGGCGGGAAGCACCGTCGCGGAGGCGCGCGGCAGGGCGGGCGCCAGCGGGCGCGACAATATCCGACCCACCTCTCCCAGGCAGGCGAAATAGGCGAATTCCCCCGGACCCAGGACGTGCGCCAGGACCGGGAAGATCTCCTCAGCGCAGAAGGGTCGGCTGCCCGCGTCGTGGGAGAAGGCCGCCGGGTCGCTTTCCACGGCGGCCGCGAACCGCGGGTGGGGAACCGACCACGAGCGTCCATCGGTCGCCATCCCGTCCCGGATCGTCACGCGGTGCCGGCCCGTCGCGTCCCAATGGAAAAGCCGGGAGCGTCCGGACGCGGTTCCGAGGGAGGTGGGCAGGCCCGCCGATCGGGCGGCACCGATCCCCGCCACCACCGCCTGGTGGACGGATTCCGTCTGGTCCGCGAAGGCGGCGTAGGTCCGCCGCGCCAAGGTCCTCAGCTCCGGCCACGCGGCGTCCACCACCACGAGACGATCCCCGAACCAGTGGCGCAGGCAGGCCAGGAAGAGTCCGGAGAGGTCGGTGGAACGCCCGACCAGGCTCGGCAGCAGGCTCGACGGCCATGCCTCGAGCAGACCTTCGGCCAGTCCCTTGGGATCTCCCAGCGGCAGGGAGCCCACGGGCATGGAGCCCGCCGGGCGACCGGGAAAGCCGTCCCAGGTGCGCCCGAGGACGGGATCGGAGAGGAAACGGACTTCGGGGAGGTCGGAGTCGTCGCCGGCGATCCAGAACACCGGCCGCACTGCGATGCCGAGGCTTTGGGACATCCGCTCGGCGTGTCGGATCGCCGAATGCGCCTTGAGCCAGACGAACAGCGGGCCGCCTCCGAGCACGGGTTGCTGGCCCGTCAGGACCACCGGCGCTCCCGACAGGATCTGTTCGGTGGCGTTGGCGGCGGACATGCCCTGGGTCGCGTGGACCCGGCGCTTCAGGGCGGCACCCTCTTCTGGAGTCCAGCCCACGCCGCGCTTCCAGGGGGCCAGCCGATCCAACCGCCGCTTCAACACCGGGACGGAAGCGTCCCTGCCGCCGGGAAACAGACCGTCGCCGACGGAAGGGACCAGTCCGGTCCAGGGATCGCAGGGGTGGGGTCGTCCCCCGACCTTGCGCAAGGTCACCCGAGCTTCCTCCACAGGCAGGCCATTCGCGGGGACCCGGGAGTCCATTCCCGGCCGTCCGCGTGTCCGAAACGGGCCACCGGTTCCAGACCTCGGCGTTCCGCCTCGGCTTCGATGTCCTCGCTCTCCCAGAGACGCACCCGTTCAAGGTACTGTTCCGCCTGCCCGTCGGCCCCGAGAACCCGGATGGACTTGAACACCTTGCCGTCCTCGATCCACCGTTCCTGCACCACATGCAACCCGGGGAGCGATCTTTCGTCGCGAGCGACCAGGGATTCGCGGACTTGGAGGGGATCGGGCAGGTCCAGGTAGAAGTACCCACCGGGTGCGACCAGAGCGGTCAAGGCCGTGAACAGTCCAAGATCGTCCTCCCGCGTGTCCAGGTATCCGAACACGGTGAAGAAGGCCGCGACCATTCCCATCGAGCCCGGTCGGAACGGGGGGGAGCGCAGATCGGCGAGCGCCACGGGGCCGGCGTGCCGCGCCTGGGCCAGGAGATGCGAGGAAAGGTCCAAGCCCACCGCCTTGCAGCCGTGTTCGCGGAGAATGCGCAGATGGCGCCCTGCACCGCAACCGGCATCCAGCACCGGGAGAGGCCCGGTCCCCGTGCGCCCGAGCAACGACTCGACCTGGACTCGCGCCTCCGCGGAATCCCTGTTGGCGTAGATCTCGTCGTAGAGGGGCCCGAACCAGCGGCGGAACCACTCCATGGGCGGGGTCAGGCGGCGGCGGCGCGCCCCAGGACCGCCACGGCCTCCAGCGCCTCCGCTGGCGAAAATCCGGTGGGTATCCAGGTGTCGGCGTTGCGCCGTCGGGCCTTCAGATGCGAGGGTTTCCGGCGGCTGATCACGCCGAAGGGGACCCCGTTGAACTCCGCCAGGACCTCGAAGTAGCGGTAGAGGCTGGCGTACTGGACCCAGGTCTTCTCCTCCACCACGACGGCGTCGCATTCGGGCAGTCCGCTGTTTTCGAGCGGATAGTCGCCGCGCAGCGCGTTGACCTGGTGGCCCTGACCCCCGACGGTTTGCCGGAAATTGTCCGAGATGTTGGATTCGTCGCAGACGAGAACGATCTTCATTGGTTACCTCTGGCTTTGCTGGGACGGCGGCCTTCTGGCCCGAACACGCCCGGCGGGGCTCGAACCCACGACCGACGGATTAGAAATCCGTTGCTCTATCCGACTGAGCTACGGGCGCTGGTTCTTCACCCCGGAGGCTACAACGTAGGCTGTCCATCGGTGCATGTCTACTCGGGCGGTTCTAGCTTGGGGCGCGAATGACCAAGAGCAAACGCACCAAGTCGGCCGCCACGAAGCCCAAGGGACCCCATCCCTCCTCCTCGACGAGTCCCGGAAGATCTTCCCTGGATGCTTGGAACGGCACCCGGTTGCCGGCCACCTTCGAGTGGGATTTCCCGGCCCGGCTCCTTCCCACGCGTCGGGACGCGGTTTCGGAAGCCTGTTCCGACGCCATGGACCACGCGCTGGTCGACGCGCTGCGGGCAAGCTACGCCCAGACGGGTCCCGGAGCGCCCTCCGGTGCCATGCTGGAAGCCCAGGATCGCTACCACCTCTCGTACGGCGCGTTCCTGCGCCACGGCATCGAGGCCAATTCGCTCGAGATCTCCTGCGGACGCGGCTGCAGTCGCTGCTGCCACCACTTCGTGACCTCGGTGCACGCCCTGGAGGTGCTCGCGGTGTACGAGAACATCCGCCGCCGTCCGGATCTCGAGGCGTTGATCGGGCAATGCCGCAAGCGGCTGGAGGATTTCGAAGGCTGGAACGCGTTCTGCGAGGAGTCCTATCCCGACCGGACACCGTCCGAGCGCGACGACCTGGTCCTGGAGCACTACTACGACGAGGGCAATCCCTGCCCCTTCCTGGAAGGCGACGGCGCCTGCGGCGTCTACGGGGACCGCCCCATGACCTGCCGGATGTACATGGCCACATCGCCGAAGGAATTCTGCGAACCGGAAAACGTCACCGACGAGCGAGCCGACATCTTCACCCTCCCCGCCGACGAGAGCGTGGCCGCGCGCCTGGAACGCCTGGACCGCGCCGTGGACTACTGGGGCCACTCCCCCGACTTCTTCCGTTCCCTGGTGCGCCTGCACGAATGGCGGACCAGGTGGAC
>Ga0302283_1000696_pt1 | contig 28026 bp, 27 predicted proteins | sample III_Fen_E1_4_FD_198770 | JGI IMG/M metagenome (GOLD analysis project Ga0302283, IMG submission 198770) | Peat permafrost microbial communities from Stordalen Mire near Abisko, Sweden - III_Fen_E1_4 | ecosystem: Environmental > Terrestrial > Soil > Wetlands > Permafrost | place: Sweden: Abisko... | reverse complement strand
GGTCCCGGCCTCCATCGCCTCGTAGGCGTCGGTCACGCGGTCGAGAGGGAACAGGTCGACGTCGGAGCGGATGCGCCCGCCTTCGGCCAGCGCGATCACGTCCAGGGTGTCGGCGATCGTCGGGGCCTGGAACGTGAACACCTCCCCGTCCTTCGGGAGCACGTTGTAGAGGGCCGCGTTGCCGAGGTCGCCGAGCCCGGCGCCCACGAGCCCGTAGACCCCTCCCTTGCGGGTGGAGCGGAGACCGGCCTTGATGGTCGGCCCGATGCCCACGAAGTCCAACACGGCGTCCGCACCGTCGGACTCGAGCGCGAGGATCTGGCCGACCGTGTCGCGCGTCACGCCCTCGATGGCGACATGGGCGCCGAGTTCGGTGGCGTAGTCCAGTCGTGCCGGTACCGGATCGACGGCCACGACGCGCGCGGCGGTCAGTGCCAGGAGGTGCTGCACGGCGTAGCTCCCGAGGCCGCCGGCGCCCAGGACCACGACCGTCCCCCCGGGCCGGATCCGGGGGAGTGCCCGCTTCACCGCGTGGTAGCTGGTCGCCCCGGCATCGGTGAGCGGGCCGGCGACCACCGGGTCGAGAGTCGCCAGCTTGACCAGTTCCCGGGCGCTCGACACCAGGACGTAGCTGGCCAGTCCACCGTCCAGTCCGTAGCCCCGCCCCGACAACGACTCCGCACAGTTGTTGTCCTCGCCGCGCACACAGCGGTTGCAGTGGCCACACGAGCGCGGGCTGATGACCGCCACCGGGTCTCCTTCGGAGAGCCCGGTGACTCCGCCGCCGAGTGAGGCCACCCGTCCGCCGACCTCGTGGCCGAGGGTGAACGGCACCTGCCAGCCGATCGACTCACCGATGGCGGCGGGCATCCGGCTCATCATGGCGTCCGAGTGGCAGAGGCCGTTGCCGGCGACGGCCACCACGACCTGTCCCGGTCCGGGTGCGGGCACCGGAGCGTCGACCAGCTCCGGGGGGTGCTCCCATTCGACAACCCGATAGGCCTTCATGGTCTCTCCCATGGCGCCGAGTCTGGCACCCGGTACCCGCCGGCGTCGTCGGGTGGAACCCGGAGTTCCCGCCGGCCGGGTCGTCCCGCCCGTAGGTTGGCGGCATGGAAGCGACGGAACCGATGCGTCCGTTCGGTCGGGGTTCGGTCTCGATCCGGCTCTACCCGCACAACGAGCTGGCGGCGGAGTCCATCGTGCGCGAGCTGTGCGCCCAGGCGGGACGGGCGCTGCGCGGTGGCTTCGACGGCGTGATGACGAGCGAGCACCACGGCGGGTTCGCCGGCTACCTCGCCCAGCCGCTGCAGATGGCCACGTTCGTCCTGGAGGAGCACGCCACGGGCTGGGTCGCGGCGGCGCCCCTCCTACTGCCGCTGCGGCCGACCACGTTGGTGGCCGAGGAGATCGCCTGGCTCCAGGCCCGACACCGGGGCCGGGTCGGACTGGGCGTGGCCATCGGCGCCCTCCCACTCGATTTCGAAGCGGCCGGGGTCGATCCGGACGGTGCCGTGGACAGCTTCAAGGCCGAGCTGCCCCGCCTGGTCGCCATGCTGCGGGGCGAGGACCTGGGGCCCGTGGCGGACGACCCGGGGCTGCGGGCCTGCCGGGACCATCCGGTACCGGTCCTCAGCGCCGCGGTGTCACTCGGTGCTGCCCGGCGCGCCGCCCGCTGCGGGGCCGGGATCCTGCTCGAGGGGATGTCCGACGCCAGCCGTCTGGCCCGGGTCACCCGGGCGTTCGACGAGGCGGGGGGTACCGGGTCCAAGGTCCTGATCCGACGGGTGTGGTTGGGCACCGTTCCGTCCGATCTGGTCCGCCGTCAGCGCGCCGTGTACGACGGCTATGCCGGTTCCGGTTCGAGGTTCGGTGCCGACGAGACGGTCGCATCGGAGGACGCGACCGAGATCGTCGACCGGCTCGTGGAGTTGGTGCGGACCACCGGTGTGGATGCGCTCAATCTGCGGGTCCAGCTCCCGGGGATGGCACCGGAGGCGGTGCGCGCGCAGATCGATGCGGTGGGCTCCGAGGTCGTCGATCGGGTCCGGGCGGCATGGCCGACCCGATGACCGTGCCGTGCCCGCACGCACCCCCGGATCGGGTCCGTCGGTGCCCTCAGACGTGGTGCAGGTTGGTCTCGGCCCAATCGGTCAGCTGCTCCAGGATGGGGAGCAGTGCCTCGCCGGCCGGGGCCAGCGAATAACTCACCCCCGGGGGTCGGCTGTCGGTGACGGTGCGGGTGATGAGACCTCCCTCCGCCAGTTCGTTGAGCCGGTCGGACAACACGGAGTCCGTGATCGAACCGACCCCCCGCCGCAGCTCGGCGAACCCGGTGGGGCCCGAACGCAGCGTCCCGAGGATCACACCGTTCCAGCGTTTGCCGAGGAAGTCGAAGGCGCGGGCGAGACCCGCCTCGCACGCGTGCACCCGGGGCGGCACGTCCCGGCCGACGTCCGCATCGCTGTCGGGATCGGCCACGGGACCACACTACCGGAGTGTGCTCGGATTTGCCGTGCTGCTAGGTTTATCGGAGTACATAGGATTATCCCCAGTCACGTCCGAGAGGCCCACCCCATGTCGTTGTTCCGTCTGGATGCGAGCATCCGCACCGAAGGCTCACGTAGTCGAGCGATCGCCGACATCGTCGAGGAGGAGTGGCGCATCAACCATCCCACCAGTCCGGTGACCCGCCGCCACATCGGGACCGAGCCCATCCCCTCGACCACCTGGGCGCTGGCGGCCCAGGTGGGCGCGACGCCGGAGGACGAACGGACGCCCGAACAGCGGGAGGCGGTGGCGATCGCCACGCGTGAGGTGGATCTGCTCGTGGACGCGGACGCCGCCCTGTTCGCAGTGCCGCTCTACAACTTCGGCGTGTCCGAGCACTTCAAGACCTGGGTCGACGTCGTGATCACCGACCCCCGGATGGGTGCCGGAGGCGAGCCGGCGACCGCGGGCCGTCCGGCCGTCCTGGTGGTGGTCCGTGGAGGGAGCTATGCGGCCGGGACACCGCGTGAGGGATGGGATCACGCGACCGGGTGGACGCGGCGCATCCTCGAGGACGTCTGGCAGTTCGATCTCCGCGTCGTCGAACTCGAGTTCACCCTGGTCGGGGTCAACCCCGCCCTCGACGCGTTCACCGATCAGGCCGCGGAACTGCGGGTGAGGGCCGAGGAGGTCGCCCGGGCGCACGGCCGGACCCTGGACGTGGCACCGGTGAGCTGACGGCTCCCCGGCGGAGGGGACGGTCGGTCTGCGGGCCCGGTGCTCCACCTGCCAGACTTGGCCCGGAAGCGGTCGACCTGCCCGGCGTGGGGGTGGGCCATGGAGAAGGGCGGCGCTGTGTCCGGTGTGTACCTGGTGACGGACAGTTCGTCCGACCTCGATGACGACGACGTCGCGCCCTACGACATCGAGGTCGTGCCGCTGTCGATCCGGTTCGGGGACGAGGAGTTCACCGACCGGCAGGACCTGAGCATCGACGGGTTCTATCGGCGGATGGCGGATGCCGACGAGCTGCCACAGACGGCCTGTCCCGCACCGGGAGCCTTCGAGGAGGCATTCCGACGGGCCGCGGACGCCGGTGCGGACGCCGTCGTGTGCATCACGATCTCGGGAGCGCTGTCGAACACGCTGCAGTCGGCCCAGACCGCGGCCGCCGGCTTCGACGGTCGGATCCCGGTCCACGTGATCGACTCCGCCTCGGTGTCGAGCGGTCTCGGGACCCTGGTGCTCGAGGCGGGCAGGTCGGCCCGGGAGGGCGCGGACCTCGAGGGCGTCCTGGCCGTCGTGGCGGCGACGATCCCACGGACGCACGTCTTCGCCACCCTCAACACACTCGAGAACCTGAGGAAGGGCGGACGCATCGGGGGGGCGAGGGCGATGGTCGGCTCGATGCTGTCCATCAAGCCCCTGGTGGACATCACCGGTGGGACCGTCAGCGAGGCGGGCAAGGCGCGCACCCGCAAGCGGGCCATGCAGATGCTCTACGAGCAGATGATCCAGGCCGGTTCGATCCTGCACGTGGCCGTCATGCACGGCCTGGCCCCCGACATCGAGGAGTTCCTCGAGCTGATCGCACCGCGCTTCCCCCGCGACAAGGTGCGTGTGGGGGTCCTGGGTGCCGTCATCGGCGCCCACGGCGGGTCCGAGATCCTCGGAGCCAGCTGGGTCGACGCCGGCTGACCACCCCTCGTCAGACGTGCCGCGCCCTCGCTCCGGACGGCCCCGCCTATCCTGAACCGGACGCAGCCTCCCGCCCGAGACCCGGTGACCCATGACGACCTTCGGAGTTGGTAGCGACGCCGGCTCCCGTGTCCGCGGTCGGTCGAAGCCGACGGGGACCACCACCCTCCTGCTCGTGGCCGCGTCGACGACGGCCCTGCTGTCGACGTCGTTCGCGGTGGTGCCGGTGGGGGCGGCCGCGGCCTCGACGGGAAAGGCCTCCACCCGTGGGGCCCCCGCGGGATGGGCCCGACCGGACCTGATCGGCCTCCCCTCGGGATGGACGCAGACCTGGTCGACCGGCCCGCTCCCCGATGCCGGGGCTCCGATCGCCCTCTCGTCGCCGGTGCCGGCCGACCTGGACGGCCGGCCGTCCGTCGTCGTCGGCGACCGCCAGGGGACCCTGTACGCATACCAACTGGACAGCCAGTCGGCCTCGGGCACCCGTGTGCCCGGATGGCCGGTCGTGCAGGGCACGGGTCCGATCGACTCGACGCCGTCGGTCGCGCCGGGTGCCGGCGGGAGCTCGACGGTGTTCGTCGGCTCGGGCAACGACGCCGACCCCGACACGGGCGGCTATCAGGCCTACCTTCCCTCGGGCTCCCGGAAGTGGTTCACGCGCGTGGTCAATCCGGCATCGGACACCGCCCCGGCCGGCGGGGTGCAGGCCGGACTGACCATCGGCACGTTGCAGCCGGGTCACACCGATGCCGTCGCCGGCTCGCTCGGTCAGGTCTCCTACGCCCTCGACGCGTCGGACGGACAGCCACTGACCGGATGGCCGTTCTTCAACTCCGACAGCACACACTCCACGGCGGCACTCGCCGATCTCTACGGGACCGGGCAGTCCGAGATCGTCGTGGGCGGTGACCAGACAGCCGGTTCGGGCCGCGGCCAGACCTACACCGACGGTGGGCACGTCCGGGTCCTGACGGCTACCGGCACCCAGGTCTGCCGGGCCGACACGGACGAGGTCGTGGACTCGTCACCCGCCGTGGGTGGCATCTTCACCGGGGGGGCGACGGGGATCGTCGTCGGCACCGGTGCCTTCTACCCGGGGGCATCCGACGCCGACACGGTCAAGGCCTACGACACCCGGTGCGACCTCCGGTGGACGGCACGGCTCGACGGGAGCACGTTCTCGTCGCCGGCTCTCTCCTCGGTCCTCGGTAACGGCAGCCTCCAGGTCGTGGAGGGAACCGACCAGGGCGCCGGTGGATCGGGCTCGCTGTGGGTCCTCGATGCCGCCACGGGCCGCACCATCTGGTCCGCCCGGGACATCGGCCGGGTCATCGGCTCGGTGGTGACCGCCGACCTCACGGGCGACGGGTACGACGACATCATCGTCCCCACCATCAGTGGTGCCCTGGTGTTCGATGGGCGGACCGGCGCCCAGATCGCCACGCTCAGTCCGTACCTCGGACTCCAGAACTCGCCGCTGGTCACCGAAGATCCGAACGGGACCATCGGCATCACCCTCGGACGGTGCACAGGCCGTGGGGGCCGGATCGTGGCCCATGTTCCATCACGACCCCCAGCTCACGGGTGATGCCGGTGGGACCACGCCCCGTGGGTCGGACCCGGCCTGCGCGCAACCGGCGGCCATCCGCACCGGCTACGACCTGGCGGCCTCGGACGGAGGGATCTTCTCCTTTCCGGACGGCGGCATGCCGTTCTGCGGCTCGGCCGGCGGTGAGCACCTGAATGCACCCGTGGTCGCCATGGCCATGGCGCCACGGTCGGGCGGCTACTGGGAGGTGGCCTCGGACGGTGGGATCTTCGCCTTCGGTGGCGCCGGGTTCTTCGGTTCGATGGGCGGCAAGCATCTGAACTCACCCGTGGTGGGCATGGCGGCCACTCCCGACGGCGGCGGCTACTGGGAGGTCGCCAAGGACGGCGGGATCTTCGCCTTCGGCGACGCGCGCTTCCTCGGCTCGGTGGCCGGTCAGCGGTTGAACGCGCCGGTCGTCGGCATGTCCACCACCGCCGACGGGCAGGGGTACCGCCTGGTGGCCGCCGACGGCGGGATCTTCACGTTCGGTGACGCGGCCTACGCCGGCTCGGAGGGAGGTGCGCACCTCAACTCGCCCGTGGTGGCCACGGTCAACGATCCCGATACCGGTGGCTACTGGGAGGTGGCCGCCGACGGCGGGATCTTCGCCTTCGGTGGCGCCCGCTTCTACGGCTCGAAGGGCGGCTCGCACCTCGCCGAACCCGTCGTGGGCATGGCGGAGACCGACGACGGCCACGGCTACGAGCTGGTGGCCGCCGACGGCGGCGTGTTCACCTACGGTTCGGCCTCCTTCGACGGATCGATGGGCGGAAGGCACCTGCAGAAGCCGGTCGTGGCCGTCGCCGGATTCTGAGCTTCCGAGCCGTATCGTCACCGTCGTGCGACCCATGCGGACGCGTAACGCGGGCGCCGGAGACGTCACGGACCGGAAATGACCAGGGCTCCGGTGGACGGCGGGCACCGTGTGGCCCATCATGGAGCCATGTCCGTTGTCGACTCCAGGCGTCACGATCACCGGGATCCGGGATCCCCCGACGGGTCCGACTCGTCGAACGAGCGTCAGAGCAGACGCGAGCTCCGTGACCTGCTCCTCAGCGCGGCCCGCGACCTCATGCAGGAGGAGGGGGTGCAGACCGCCCCCACGAACCTGACGTTCAAGCGGGTGTTCGAACGGGTCGAACGGACCACAGGTCGGACCGTCACCAACGCGTCGGTCATCCGACGCCTGTGGGACAACATGGCGGATTTCCAGGCCGACGTCCTGATCAGCATCTCGCAGGACGAGCGTCGACCGGAACTCGAGCACACGCTCGACACCATCGGCCGGATGCTCGACGAGAGCGATCTCTCGACGCCACAGTCGCGTCGGCGGGCGTTGCAGCAGCTGTGCCGGACCGCGGGTGAGGGGATCACCGGGTTGTTCGACGACTCGGCGCTCGGGACCGCCTGGATCTCCGTGCTGGCCGTGGCGACCACGGCGCCGGACCCCACGCTCCGCGAGCGGATGGTCGGCGCGCTGTCGAGTGGTTTCGACACCGTCGCCGAGTTCTGGGAGCCGACGTTCGCCGGCCTCTTCGGCTACCTCGGCTTCCGCATCCGCGAGCCGCGGACGGTGCGACAGTTCACCGAGGCCGTTCTGGCCTGGTCCCAGGGCAACGCCATCCGCCACCGGGTGAGCGGAGGGATTCCGCGACTGACGCTGCCGACAGGTCCCGACGGCGGAGCGCAGGAGTGGACGCTGTTCAGTGTCGGTCTCGAGGGAATCGTCCACCAGTTCTTCGAACCTGATCCGGACGTCGACGCCCCGACGCCGGCCTGAGCGTCGACCGGACGGCGTCCGGAGACCGCTCCGCACGCCCGTCAGTTCAGCCGACGGACCAGGTTCGCCACGACCAGAGCCAGCACCGCTCCACCGAGGATGCGTCGGAACGGATTGACGCCGCGGACGATCTCGTCGACGGACCACCAGGCGAGTGCACCACCGGCGGCGATGGCGACGACATCGCCCGCGACGCCCTGCGGTGAGAAGAGCCAACGGATGACGGCGAGCACGACGAAGAGTCCGATGCTCACGTTCGGGAACTGCGCGATCGTGATCCGGCCTGTCGTCCGGTCGCGGAAGAGCCAATTCACCATCGGACCAGTCTGCCCGCGAACCTCCCTGCCCGTGGCCGTCCGCTCACGCACAGTCCGTGTCGGTTCGGCACCCCGGATGGCTTCCGCGGGGTCACGGTTCCGCGCCGGAGGTGGACGTCGGACCGTCCTGCCAGGGGACTCGTGGACGGGATGTCCAGGGGTTCGAGGAACCCCACCGTGACGCGTCTCACCGGACACGAAATGTTCATCTCCGCGGCTTGACTGCCCGATCGTTGCCGGGTTAGAACCAAGGATCGCTCGGCGGCGGGTCGGGCGCAGGCGGAAGGCGATGGATCATGCGGCGGAACCTCTTCGGAGCACTGCTCTGCGCGGTGCTGGTATCGACACTCGTGGCGTTCGCGCCCGGAACGGCGGGCGCCACCCCGGTGATGCACAAGCCCGGCGTGCCGACCGACATCTCGGTCATCTCGGCGGACACGGCCTTGATCGTGTCGTGGCAGGCTCCGCTGAACACCGGAACCTCTCCGATCCAGGGGTATGTCACCAGGGTGCACGCGTTCCGCACCAATCCCCCCTGTGTGTCGACCGGCCCGACCTCGTGTGTGCTCAGTGGAATCCCGAACGGGAGGGCGGCGGTGGTCCGGGTGCATGCCGTCAACGCATCGGGCGCCGGTAAGTCGACCTTCATCACCGGTATCCCGGGCACCACGCAGAACTGCTCCTACGTCGGCGTCTACGCCAATCTCCAGGGCTGCAACTTCGCCTACGAGAGCCTTCCCAGCGACAATCTGACCGATGCCAACCTGACCGGCGCCAATCTCACGGACGTCAACCTGTCCGGTGAGAACCTGACCGGCGCCCAGCTGGCCGGCGCCAACCTGCAGGACATCAGCTCCGGTGGGATCATCGGGACGCCCGCCTCCCTCCCCACCGGCTGGGCCGTGGGCGGTGGCTACCTGTTCGGGCCGGGCGTGGGCTTCGCCTGGGGGGACCTGTCCGGCGTCACCTTCCCCGCTGCGGACCTTGCGGGAGCGAACTTCCAGGGCACCAACCTGACCGGATCGACCCTGAGCGCGGCCACGAGCTTCGCCTCCGCCGATCTCGAGTACGCCGACCTGGCCGACGCCGATATCCAGGGTGCCCAGTTGGCCGGTGCCGATCTCGCCGACGTCGGCTCCGGTGGAGTCACCGGGACGCCGGCGTCCCTGCCCACCGGCTGGGGAGTGGCCGGTGGTTACCTGGTGGGACCGGAAGCCGATCTCTCGTGGGGGACGGACCTCCAGGGGGTCACCTTCCCGGTGGCCGACCTCACCGATGCCAACCTCCAGGGTGCGGACGTCTCGGGTGCCGAGTTGTCGTCCGTGACGAGTCTCGAGGGAGCCGGTCTGCAGTACACAAATCTCTCCGGGTCCGACCTGACCGGTGTCGACCTGACCAACGCCGACCTCACCGGCGCCGACCTCACCGGGGCGAATCTCACGGGTGCCGACTTCACCGGGGCGACGGTCACGAATGTGACGTGGTCGAACACCACCTGCCCTGACGGTTCGAACAGCGACACGGACGGCGGCACCTGCGTCGGGTTCGGTATCTGATCGAGGCGCCGGCACCGGCCCGGTCAGTCCTCGAACACCAGGGAACGCTCGAGTTCGAGCGCTGCCTGCTGCTCGAGGGCCCGGGCCGGTCGCCACATCACCGCCACGACCATCACGAGAGCCAGGGCCAGGAAGACGGCGGAGCCCCGGAGGGCGGTGGCCACCCCGTGGGCGAGTTCCTCAGCTGCCGCCCGTGACGCGGTGTCGCCCGCCACGCGGTGGGCCGGGGCGTGGCTGGCCGCGGCGAACACGGTGACCAGGATCCCCAGCCCGAGCGACGCACCGAGCTGCTGAGCCACGTTCACCAGGCCCGATGCCGCTCCGGCGTCCTCGGGGGCCACACCGGCCACACCGGCCGTCGTCAGCGGGGTCAGGGCGGTCCCGATCCCCAGCCCGAGCAGCAGCATGGGTAGGGCGATCATCGGGAAGTAGTGGCTGTGGGGTGTGATGCGGCTCAACAGCACCATGCCGACCAGGGCCACGGCGACGCCACCGGCGAGGAGGCGCATGTTGCCCACGCGGGGGCCGATGCGCGGAGCCAGCCGCGCCGCGCCGAACATCACCGCGGTCACGGGCAGGAAGGCGAGACCGGCCTGGAGGGCGGTGTACCCGAGGACACCCTGGAAGTACTGCGTGAGGAAGAAGAACATGGCGAACATGCCACTGACCACCAGCATCCGGACGACGTAGGAGCCGGCCCGCTCACGGTCGGCGAACAGGTGGAGCGGGGTGATCGGCTGTTCGGCGCGACGTTCGGTGACGACGAACGCCACGAGCAGGGCCACGCCGGCCACGAACGATGTCACGGTGCCCGGGTCGGACCACCCGGCGGAAGCGGCCCGGACGAAGCCGTAGACGAGGGCGGTCATCCCGAGGGTGGAGGTGGCGGCACCGGCCAGGTCGAAGTGACCGTGCTCACGATCCGACTCGGGCAGGAAGCGGGGCGCGAGCGCGATCAGCACGGCGCCGATCGGGACGTTGATGAAGAGTGCCCACCGCCAGGAGACCCAACTGGTCAGCATCCCGCCGAGTACGAGACCGACGCTGCCGCCCCCGCCGGCGACGGCGCTGTAGGCACCGATGGCGCGCGCCCGTTCGGGTCCCTCCCGGAAGCTGATCTGGAGGAGGGCGAGTGTCGACGGGGCCGCGACGGCGGCACCGATCCCCTGGAGCGCCCGGGCCACCAGCAGCCAGGTCGACGACTGGGCCAGTCCACCGAGCAGCGAGGCGACGGTGAAGACGGCGACGCCCACCACGAACACCCGCCGCCGCCCCAGGATGTCGCCGGCCCGTGCTCCGAGCAGCAGGAAGCCTCCGAAGGTGAGGGTGTAGGCGCTCTGTACCCAGGTCAGTCCCGTGGCGGAGAAGCCGAGTGCCCGGTGGATCTTGGGCAGGGCGGTGATGATGATCGTCGCATCCAGGATGATCATCAGGTAGGTGGCCAGGATGATGGACAGGACCAGTGCGGGGCGCGGGGTCCTGCCGTTCGTCGGGCGGTCGGGGCGATCAGGGGCGCGTGCGGTCAGGGTCGTTGCCATGGGTGGTCCTCCGTGGACGGTGCGGGAACGGGCGACTAAAGTGGAGGTGACCTCCAGAACTATGCGGAGGTACTCTCCGGTTATTATACGGAGGATGCCTCCGTTTTGCAAGCGGACTACGGTGACACGTGATGAGCAGTGCTGACACCATCCCGGACGTGCGGTCCCAGCGACCGAAGCGGGCCGACGCGCGGCGTAATTACGACAAGCTCATCGCCGCGGCACGCGAGGCCTTCACCGAGGAGGGCGGATCGGCGTCCCTCGAGGAGATCGCACGACGGGCCGGTGTGGGTATCGGCACGCTGTACCGGAACTTCCCGACCCGCCCCGATCTGCTCGAGGCCGTCTATGTCGAAGAGGTCGAGGCCGTGTGCCAGACCGCCGAGGAGCTCATGGCGGATCCGCCGTGGGACGCGCTGGTGGCCTGGCTGCACCGGTTCCTGGACTACATCGCCACCAAGCAGGCGCTGTCCCAGGAGCTCTTCAGCCACCTCGGTCGGGAGGCGGACGTCTTCCGGGGTTGCCGCACGGCGTTCTACGCGGCCGGCGAGAAGTTGCTGGTCCGGGCCCAGCACGACGGAGTCGTGCGCACCGACGTGTCGATCGACGACGTGGTCATGCTGGTCGCCGGGATCTCGAAGATCCCGTCCACCTCACCGGATCAGATCCCGCGCGTCCTCGACATCGCGCTCGAGGGCCTCCGGGTGCCGGTCCCTGCGTCCCGGCACTCCTAGACCCGGCTACCCGGGAGCACCGCCGGTGGGGCGTCCCGGGAGGCCGACGGCCCGGGTCCGAGCACGGGGCCCGGTGTACCGTGGCCCATGCCGACCGCACTGATCACCGGAGCCTCGCGGGGGATCGGTCGGGCCACCGCCTTCCGGCTGGCCGCCGCCGACTGGACCGTCTTCGGTGGCGTGCGCGACGAGGAGGCGGGTGAGTCGCTGATCCAGGGATCGGGTGGACGGATCACCCCGGTCGTGCTCGACATCACCGACGACCACCAGGTCGCCGACCTCGACCGGGTGCTGCCCGCCCGTCTCGACGCCGTCGTCAACAACGCGGGCATCGTGGTCGGGGGCCCGCTCGAAGGGCTGCCTATCCCCGACCTCCGCCACCAGCTCGAGGTCAACCTGATCGGGCAGGTGGCGGTGACCCAGGCGGTGCTCCCGAGGATCCGGGCCAGCCACGGCCGCATCGTCTTCGTGTCGTCCTTGGCCGGTTGGATCTCCTCACCGATGGTCGGTGCCTACTCGGCCTCCAAGTTCGGCCTCGAGGCGGTGGCGGACGCCCTCCGGATCGAACTGCGCCCCTGGCGCATCCCGGTGGTGCTGGTGGAGCCGGCGCAGACGTCGACGGACATGTGGCACCACGCCATGGACCAACTCGACGACACGGTCGCCATGCTGACCCCGGACCATCGTCGCCTCTACGCCAAGCACCTCGAGGGCCAGCGCAAGGGGATCCCGAAGAGCCAGCGGATGGCGACGCCGGCCGAGGGTGCGGCGGCGGTCATCGAGCACGTGCTGGGGGCGAGGAAGCCACGGGCCCGGTACATCGTGGGAACGGGGCCGCGCCTCATGGGCGCCATGGCCCGGTTCGTTCCCACCCCGGTGATGGACCGGGTGCTGGCCACCATGGGGGGAGTGCCCCGCCGGCCCTGACGTCGCGGGGAGCGCGTGACCTGTCGACTCAGACGCTGGTGGGGACCCGGAGGGGTGCGCCGGTCGTCCACAGGTGGGCGAAGACGTCGGCGTACGCCCGCCACGGACTGGCCTCGGCGTAGCTGATCGACTCGTCGTCACAGAACGAACGGACGAGCGTGCGGGCCCGCTTGAGGTTGGCGCGGGGCATGGAGGGGAAGAGATGGTGCTCGATCTGTGCGTCGAGGCCACCGACCATGAATCCGGTCGTCGTGCGCAGCCGGAGGTTGCGCGACGTCAGCACCTGGCGGCGCAGGTAGTCGAGGTCGTCGTCCACCGACAGCACGGGCATGCCCACGTGGTTGGTGAGGAAGCTCGCCCCGAGATAGAAGCCGAAGGCGGTCTGGGTGACGATCACGAACACGGTGGCCTGCCACACGCCCATCACCAGGAACGGGGCCACGAAGAAGAGGCCGGCGTTGGCGACCATGAGGCCCACCTCGAGCCACGTTCCCCGGTCCCGGTGACGGGCCACGTGCACCATGCTGGCCACGTGGAGGTTGACCGCCTCCAGGAAGAGCAGCGGGACGAGCGTGATGGCCTGGACCCGGGCGAACCACCGGGCCAGTCCGTGGCGGGCCTCCACCTGGTCCCGGGTGTAGGCGAGCGCGCCGGGTTCGACGTCGGGGTCCTTACCCGGCTTGTTCGTGTGGGCATGGTGCTGGTTGTGCTTCTCGAGCCACCAGCTGAAGCTGAAGCCGGCACACAGATTGGTCAGGATCAGGCCGATGATGTGGTTGGGGGCACGCCGGCGGCTGACCTGGCGGTGGCCGGCATCGTGGGCGATGAAGCTCAGTTGGCCGAGCGTGAAGGCGATGCCGAGGGCCACCGCCACGGTCCACCAGCTGCTGGCGAGCAGCACCCCGATGGTGCCCAGGGCCAGTAGGGCCGCCGACGTGGCGGCGATCTTCACCGAGTAGTACCCGGGGCGCTTACCCATCAATCCGGCTTCGCGGACCCGCGCCGCCAGGCTGGCGAAGTCCTCGGCGGACCGGGGAGGTGCCGGTCGGTCGGCAGGAGCAGGTGTGATGGCGGTCATGGTGACCCTCTTCGTGCGCTCGTTCGATGTCGCTGGAGGCCACCGGGACGGCCGGCACCCCGCCACGGAGAGCCTGAGGTCGACGGATGCCCGGCGCCCGACCGTGTCGCGGTGGGCTCGCGGGCACCAGGGGGCGCCAAAGTCGCTATGACGTGGCCATCCTACGGGACGGGTCGGCCCCCGGTGCCGCACCCGCCCGGGGTTCCCACGTGCGCGTCACCTCACGGACGGGGCACGTCCATCACCAGACAGCTCCCGGTGGCCGTGGCGACGACCTTGCCCGAGCCGTCCACGATCTCCGCCTCGGCGAAGGCCACCCGTCGGCCGGGCTTCGTCACCTGCCCGGTCGCCCGCAGGATCCCGCTGGCGCTGGTGACCGGTCGCAGGTAGCTCACGTGCAGGTCGATGGACGTGTACGCGGACCCTGCGTCCAACGTGGAGTGGACGGCGCACCCGATGACGGTATCGGCCAGCGTGCAGACGAGACCGCCGTGGACCATGCCGATCGGGTTGTAGACGGACTCGTCCGGCGTGCACTCGAACGTGACCCGGCCCACCTCGAGCCTGCGGATGGCGAAGTCCAGCACCGAGGCGATCGGCGGGGGAGGGAGGACGCCGTCCCGCATGGACCGCAGGAAGTCGAGACCCCCCATCCGTCGGGCCGCGTCGGCGGTCACCGCGGGGTCGAACCAGGTGACCGTCTTCGACGCCGGTTCCCCCCATCCGGGGGGAGCGTCGGCCCCGACGCCGGTGACGACGGGCGGGTTCACGCCGACTCCTCGAGCGAGAGGTCGCGCGGGCTGTCCGTGGGCGCCCGACCGTCCACCACGGTCAGCGGTGGAGGTGGCGCCGTGGCGGTGGGTGGTTGTCCCGCGCTGACGGCCCGGTCGACCCGACGGCTCGCGCCGAGCAGGATGCACACCAGGCCGGACGACCCGGCCATGAAGGCCGCGAACCACCACAGGTGGTGGAAGGCGCCCAGCGCCTGCGCGGGCGACGACGGTGTCCCGAGGATGACGACCAGCACGGCGACACCCAGTGCCCCTCCCACCTGTCGGGCCGTCTGGTTGACGGCGCTACCCACGGCGAACCGTTCGGGGTGGAGGCTCGACACCGCCGCCGCGCTGAGGATCGGGAACGTCAGCCCGATCCCGAAACCCACGACCAACGTCCCCGGCAGCCAGACGGTCAGGTAGTCGCGGCTCGCACCGACCCGCAGGGCGTACCAGACGAGCCCCGAGGCGAAGATCACGAATCCGGCGAGCAGGACCGGACGGAAGCCGATCCGGCCGGCGAGCTTTCCGGCCGGACCCGACACGGCCGCCACCACCAGTGGTCCCGGTGTGACCGCCAACCCGGCGATCAGGATCGAGTAGCCCCACACACTGGTGAGGAACAGGATGTTGCCGAGCAGCATGGCGAAGAAGCCCATGGCGTAGAGCAGGGTGGCCAGGTTGGCGACGCTGAAGGACCGGGACCGGAAGAGCTGCAGGTCGAGAACGGGCTCGGGGTGCCGGGACGAACGCACGAGGAACACCGCCCCGAGGGCCACGGTGGCGCCCAGGCTGGCGAGCACGGCCGGACTCGTCCACCCCCACGAAGGTCCTTGCGAGATGGCGAGCACGAGGGCGGCCAACGAGATACCGAGCAGCACCACACCCAGGTAGTCCGGGGCGGCCCGGGTGGTGGTGCCCGTCGAGTTCTCGAGGACCCGTCGGCCGACGAGCCAGGCCACGAGGCCGACCGGGAGGTTGACGAAGAAGGCGGCCCGCCAACCGAAGCCGGTGATGAGCAGTGCCCCGACGGACGGACCGGTCGCCACGGCCAGCGCCCCGATCCCACCCCACAGGGCCACCATCTGCGAGCGGCGCTCGTTCGGATAGGCGCCGAGGAGCAGCGCCAACGAGGCCGGCAGGAGGGCGGCGGCACCCAGCCCCTGGATCAGGCGACCCCCCACCAGGAGCGTGACGCTCGGGGCGATCCCGCACAGGAACGATCCGAGGGTGAACACCCCGAGGCCGGCGAAGAACACGCGGCGGCTCCCCAGTCGGTCGGCCGTCCGCCCGGCCACGACGAGGAGGGACCCGAACACGATGCTGTAGCCCGTGATCACCCAGGCCAGGGTGGCCCGTGAGTCGGCGGCGAAGGTGTGCTCGAGCGCCGGGAAGGCCACGTTCACGATGGACAGGTCGAGCGACGCCATGAAGGCACCCAGGGCGGTGACCACGAAGACGGCCCGACGGCGGGCGACCTGGTCGACGTCGTCCGGAGCCGGTTCGGTGTCAGAGGGTTGTGTCATAAGACGCACTGTAACCGATTGCGTTTCATGATGCAACCCGCTACGATGGCGGGATGGAACGGAAGAGTTTCGCCGACATGGACTGCTCGGTCGCCCAGTGCCTCGAGGTCGTGGGCGAATGGTGGACGATGCTCATCGTGCGCGACGCCTTCCTCGGGGTCAGCCGGTTCGAGGACTTCCAGCAGCGGCTCGGCATCTCGCGCAACATCCTCCAGCAACGGTTGACCAAGCTCGTCGACACCGGCGTACTGCAGCGGGTCCCGTACTCGGAGCACCCGCCGCGCGACGACTACCGGCTGACGGCCAAGGGACGGGACCTCTGGCCCGTGCTGACGGCCATGCGCCAGTGGGGGGACGAGTACGCGGCGCCCGACGGTCCTCCGCTCCAGGTGATCCACGACGGCTGCGGTGAGGTCAGCACCCTGGAGCTGGTGTGTGCGACGTGCGGCGAACCGGTGGGACCCCGCGACGTCCATGCCGTGCCCGGCGAGGGCCGACCGGCCGGACTGGTCGCGCCCCGTCGGGCGGCGGGCGCCACGCGTTGACGGGGTCGCCGATCCTGGCCCGCCGCACCGCGCGGCTGCGGCGGGTCACCAGGTGATGGTCGGGAGACCGATGTCCTGTGCGCCGGGGGCCCGCACGGCGATGGCGTCCCGGCCGGCCCGCTTGACCTGGTAGAGCGCCATGTCGGCCTCGTCGAAGAGGTGCTCGACGGTGGGTGTCGTCGGGTCGAGGCTGCTGACGCCGATACTGAGGGTGACCGGCACCTCACCCGTCCCGGCCAGCTCGCGGAAGATCCGCTCGGCCACGTGGACCGCGCCGGGAGCGTCGGTCTCGGGCAGCAGCAGCGCGAACTCGTCGCCCCCGAGTCGGCTGGCCACGTCGAAGGGACGCACGTTGGCCAGCAGGATGCGCCCGATGGCGGACAGGACCCGGTCCCCCACCACGTGTCCGTAGTTGTCGTTGACGGCCTTGAACTGGTCGACGTCGATCATCAGGAGGCTCAGCGGGCTACCGGTCCGGAGCGCCCGCTCGATCTCCTCCCCGGCGCGCTGGCCGAGGACGCGGCGCACGGCGCAGCCGGTCAGTTCGTCGGTCAGGGCCAGCTCGGCCACCTGGGCGAGGAGCCGCCGTTGGTGTGACTCGATGTGACTGCGGTTGACCGCAGCGGCCACCGACAGCGCCGCGGCACCGGCCAGCGTCCCGAACAGCATCAGGGTCCAGCCTTCGGTGCCCCGGAAGTGACCACCGACCGAGGCCACCACGGAGACCACGACCAGGGCCGTCACCCCGCCGGCCGCCGCCGCCCGCGGGGTGAACATGAGTGCCCCGTAGACGAGCGGGAGATAGAGCAGGAGGAGGATCGGACTGCTGATCCCGGTGTCGAGCAGGGCGACCACGCCGACGGCCACCGTCGAGGCGATGGTCCAGGTGACCGAGTATGCGGCCCGCCACGGCCTCGCGGCGATGAACGGTGCCGTGACGATCCCGGCCGCGGCGCTGAGCGTCCACACCACGACGAGGGCGAACATCAGCGGCCGGTGCGGCCCCGTCGGTGTCAGCCAGAGGTAGGCGAGGACGACGAGCGCTTCGAGGAGGAAGATGCCGAAGCCGATCCGCATGTGGGCGGCCCAGAACCGGCGTCGCGCGTCGACATCGACCTCGGTGCCGATCGTGTCGGCCAGAACTTCGTGCGTGCTCGAGTCCATGGGCGCCGTCGCCCTCCAGTTGCCGTTCCTTCCTCCCACCATCGGCCCGACCGGCGGTGAGCTTGACGTTTCGCAACCGGAATGCACCGGGGGGTGCGTTGGCCGACCCGGACGGGACGGTCGGTCAGGACTCGGCGAGCAGTTTGCGCACCCGGGGGATGACCTCGGTGCCGTACAGCTCGATGCTCCGGAGCAGTAGTTCGTGGGGGAGCCGACCGGCGCTGTACTTGAGGTCGAACCGACTGAGCCGAAGGGCGCGCGCCGTGGCGGTGATCTTGGCCGCCACCGTGTCCGGCGATCCGACGTAGAGCGATCCCTGCGGTCCCGCCTGCAGGTCGAACTCGGCCCGGCTCATCGGCCCCCACCCCCGCTCGGCACCGATCGTGTCGCGCATCCGCTTCATGTGGGGCCACAACTGTTCCCGCGCTTCGTCGTCGGTCTCGGCGATGTGGCCGGGCGAGTGCACGCCGATGGGCAGGCGCGGCTGCCCGAACGTGTCGAGGGCGTGGTGGTAGAGGTCGACCAGCGGGGCGAACCGCGTACTCTCCCCGCCGATGATGGCGATCATCAGGGGCAGACCGTGCCGTGCGGCCCGGATGACCGATTCGGGACTGCCCCCGACACCGATCCAGGTGGTCAGGTGACCCGACGCCGTGCGCGGGTGGACCTGTTGGCCGTCCAGGCCGGCCCGTGTCCGTCCCGACCAGGTCACCGGTCGTTCCGCCAGGAGGTGGACGAACAGGTCGACCTTCTCCTCGAACAGCTCCTCGTAGTCGGCCAGGTCGTAGCCGAAGAGGGGGAACGACTCGGTGAAGGACCCCCGTCCGAGTATGACCTCCGCCCGTCCGTCGGAGACGGCGTCGAGGGTGGCGAACCTCTGGAACACCCGCACCGGGTCGTCCGAACTCAGCACCGTCACCGCTGATCCGAGCCGGATCCGCGTGGTCCGCCCGGCGATGGCGGCCAGCACCGTCTCGGGTGAGGACACGGCGAAATCGGCCCGGTGGTGCTCGCCCACGCCGATGAAGTCGACCCTTACCCGGTCGGCCAGCACCGCCTCCTCCACCACGTCGCGGATCACCTGGGCCTCACTCACCAGGTTGCCGTCCGCGTCGACGGTGACGTCGCCGAAGGTGTCGATGCCGAGTTCGAGGATGCGGTCCACGGTGGTCCCTCCGTTGCCCGGGCCGGCGGACGCCGTACCGCGGTCCTACAGCGTATGCGGCCCCCCGTCGGGGTCATCCGATGCGGGCGGTCCGTGCCCCGGTCCTCCGGCACGGCGTCCGGGGTCACCGCGGATGGCCACCATCTCCGGCCTTGTACGCTTTTCCCATCGTGCGGGTGTTGCTGATCAGCCCGGTCTCCGGACGCGACCCGTCAGGCGGGGACGTGGCCTATACCGAGGCCCTGGTGGCGCGGCCCCCCGACGGGGTCACCTACACCACCTACGACGAGGCGTTGGCCGAGGGGACGCTCGTCGAGCGGGGCCGGCGACCGAAGAACGGCGGCGCGCGCGGTGTCGATGCCCTGGCGTTCGGGGCCCGGGCCCTGGAGATCGGACTCCGGAGATCGGGCCTCATGTTCCGGGAGTCCTACCGCTATCTCACCCCCCGGCCGGGGGCGTTCGACCTGGTCCACGCCCACGTGTTCCCCGTGCGGCTGATCGGCACCGATCTCCCCCTGGTGACGAGCTCCGGTTTCCCCCTCCCCGTGCTCTACGAGGACCGGTTCGGTTGGTCGCACCGCCACGTCGTCGTCGCCGCGGCGGTCGAGCGGGCGCTGTCGAGGTCGGTGGGTGGCGAACCGACGTGGTTCCCGCCGCGCCGTGCCGCCCGCACCATGGTGCAGTCCATCCACTACCGCGACGCGCTGGTCGCCTCCGGTGCCGATCCGGAGGCCGTGGTGGTGCGCACACTGGGCAGCGACGGCGAGCCCGGCATCCCGCGCACGGCCAGGCCGGTGACGGTCGGCTTCATCTCCACGGTGTTCGAGGAGAAGGGCGGGAACGTGGTGCTCGCCGCCTTCCGCGAGGTCCTGGCCGAGTATCCGGACGCGCGCCTGGTGGTCGTCGGCAGCGAGCGGCCGGCGTACGACATCGGACTGCCGGAAAGGTCCGTGACCTGGATCGGACCGGTGAGTCGCCAGCGGGTACTGGACGAACTCCTGGCGGACATCGATGTCCTCGTCCATCCGACCCGCTGCGATTCGGGACCCCCGTACGTGATCCTCGAGGCCCTGCAGCGGGGGGTACCGGTGGTGACGAGCGACGTCCCGTGGATCGACGAGGGTCTCACCGGTCCGGGTGTGCGTCGGGTGCCCGCCGACCCGTCGCCGGTGAGCAGGGCACTCGTCGAGCTCCTCGATCCGGACACCTTCCCCGAGGCGTCGCATGCGGCGATCGAGCTGTGGCGGTCCCGGTACTCGATGGACGTGCTGTCCGAGCAGATCGGACGGACCTACCGCGAGGCGATGGCCGCCAACCGGTGACCGCCGACCGGGCCCGAGCGGACCCGGTCGATCACCTCGTCCGGGGGCGCGGCGCGACGAGCTCGATCGCGGTGCCGTCGGGATCGCGGAGTTGCAGTGACGGATTGCCGTTCTCGGGGACCACACCTGGGTGGTCGATACCGACCGACGTGAGATGGTCGGCCCACGCGTCGAGTGCGTCCCCGTCGGGTACCGCAAAGGCCAGATGGTCGAGCGCACCGCCGGTGGCCTGCCAGGTGCCGGACGTATCGGCGGTCAGTACGATGACGACCCCGGACGTCGGGTGGCGGAGGGCGACGTAGCCGACGACGGGATCGGCCCGGAAGGGCTCGAGTCCGAGGGCGGCGGCGTACCACTCGGCGCTGGCATCCACGTCCGTCACCCGCAGCTGGGTGTGGGACAGCCCGGTCATCGGGCCGACGGGCGGCGGGGACGCGTGGGCTCCGGTCATCCTCACCGGGGTCCGTCGGTCGGCCCGGGTGGCGGGGTCGGTTCGAGTGGCGAGAGCGGTACGACCACGGCCGGGGCCTCGGTCCCGCCGTCGATCTCGAACACCTTGCCGGTCACCCACGACGAGGCGTCCGACGCCAGGTAGAGGACTGCGCAGGCGATGTCCTCGGGCTCGCCGGGCCTCCCCATCGGGGTGCCGGCGAGGAACTGTGCACGCAGCGAGTCGTCGGTCAGCACGACGTCGAGGGACCGTGTGGCCACGCCACCGACGTCGAGGGCGTTGACCCGGACCCGCGGCGCCAGCTCGGGAGCCAGGTTCCGGGTCATCCGGTCGAGGGCCGCCTTGGCCGCGCCGTAGGCGACGAACATCGGCTGGGTCATCGAGGCGGAGCGGGAGGAGATGTTCACGACCGAGCCCTGCCCGACCGTGTCCACCATCCGGCGGGCGGCCAGCTTGGTCAAGGTGAGCGGGGCCGTCACGTTGAAGGCGAAGGTGCGGGCCATGAAGCCCTCACTGGTGTCGAGGGCCGCCCGCGGCATGGCACCACCGGCATTGTTGACCAGGATGTCGAGCCGGCCGAACTCCTCGACCGCCGCGTCGATCAACTGACCACAGGCCTCCTCGACGAGGACGTCGGTGGGGACGACCAGCGCCCGTCGCCCCAGGTCCCGGATCCGCGAGGCCACCTCCTCGAGGTCCGCGGTGGTGCGTGCGGCCAGGACCACGTCGGCGCCCGCCTCGGCCAGTCCGATGGCGATGCCCCTGCCGATGCCGAGCCCTGCGCCGGTCACCACGGCCACCCGACCGCCGAGCCCGAAGCGCTCGAGGATCACGGCTCACGCCCCGGTGTCGTCGGTGACGGCACGTGTGCCCCCCGTTCGGTCGGGTGTCGTTGCACGGCGTCCTCCCCGGATCGGTGTGCGGACCTCACGGTCCGCATGATGCCACCCGGAGGGTGCGTGATGACGCCCCCCGGGGCGCCCCCCCTTGCTCAGGCGTGCACGACGACCGGCGCGCCGGAGCTTCCGGGTGGACCCGCGAGCTCGGCGAGGTTGCCCCGCTGGAAGACCAGCGCGGCGACCACCGCACCGACCACGAAGAAGCCGGAGGACCACAGGAACGCCGTCGTGTAGCTGTGCAGGGCGGCACTGCGCAGGGTCTCGGGGCTGGCGATCTTCCCTACCAGATAGGCGGTGGCGGCTCCGGCGGCCAGCGTGTTGAGCAGGGCCGTGCCGATGGACCCACCCACCTGCTGTGCCGTGTTCAAGGTGGCCGACCCGACGCCGGCGTCATGGGGCTGCAGGCCGAGGGTGCCGGTGCTGAAGGACGGTGCCAGGCTCAGCCCGAAGCCGATGCCGAGGAGGATCAGGTACGGCATCACGTGGCTCACGTAGGAGCTGTGGAGCCCGACCCGGTGCAGCAGGTACATGGCGACGGCGTCGCAGGCGAGGCCGATGGGCACGATGATCTTGGGCCCGACCTTCGGGAGCAGTACACGGTTCGACACCTGGGCCATGGTGGCGAGGGCGGCCACCATCGGGAGGAAGGCGAAGCCGGTCTTGACCGGGCTGAAGCCCAGTGTCCCCTGGAGATAGTAGGTGAGGAAGAGGAAGACACCGAAGATCCCGATGCTGGCGAACAGCATGGCGAGGAGTGACCCGGCCCGGGTCCGGTTCTTGACCACGCGTGGTGGGAGCAACGGAAACTTGACCCGGGTCTCGAGCACGGCGAACACGGTCAGCAGGACGACGCCGAGGATCAGGAACCCGATCGTGTACGGGTCGTGCCACGAGGTCGTCTCGGCATGGGAGAGCCCGTAGACGATGCTGAACAGACCGCCCGTCACGAGGGCGACACCGGGTACGTCGAGTGGATCGCTGTCGGCGGCGCGGTCATTCCTGAGCCACAGTGCGGCACCGGTGGCGGCCACGGCGGCGAAGCCGAGGTTGACGAACAGGGTCCATCGCCACGACGCGTAGGAGGTGAGCACGCCGCCGAGGAGCAGGCCGATGGCGCCACCGGCTCCGGCGATCCCGCCGTAGATGGCGAAGGCCTTGCCGCGCTCGGTCGGGTTGGTGAACGTGGTCGCCAGCAGAGCGAGGACCGACGGTGCCAGGAGGGCGCCGAAGGCGCCCTGGATCGACCGGGCGGCGACCAGCATGGGGAATCCGGTGGACGCTCCGCCCAACGCGGAGGCGCCGGCGAAGCCGATGAGTCCGATCATCAGGGCCCGCTTGCGCCCGATGAAGTCACCGATGCGCCCACCGAGCAGCAGGAGACTGCCGAATGCCAACGAGTAGCCGGTGACCACCCACTGGCGGTCGGCGTTGGAGAACTTCAGCGCGTGCTGTGCCGTCGGCAGGGCGATGTTCACGATGGTGTTGTCGAGGATGACCATCAGCTGGGCGACGCCCAGAACGGCCAGGATCCACCACCGACGCGCGTGGTTCGCCTCGCTGTCGGTCGGAGGTGCAGTCGCCAGCGTGTCGGTCAATGGAGCCTCCGTCGGTGTCGGTGAGACCGTGCTCCCCCAGCGTGGACCTCATGGAGCCCAACCCACGAAGGGGTCGCTCTATTCCCCCGGGACGTGGAGGGGCTCCACCGGTAGGCTCGATCGTGTGGGTTGGGGACCGCTCCCGGCCGGCGGCGGCCGGTAGCGACGGTCGAGGAGGGAGTCCGATGACGACACCACTGCCGGACGATGGCGAGGTCGTGGCCACCTGCAAATTGATCGAGGACAACTGTCAGAGCATCTACACCTGGCAGTACGAGCGGAGCCGGCCACAGCTGGTCGCCCTCTACAACAAGGCGGCGCAGTCCCAGTGGGCCAGCGTCACCGATCTCGACTGGTCGATCGACGTCGACCCGGAGGCGCTGGTCGACCTCGATGCCCCGAACCTCCGACTCATGCGCGAGGTGACACGGATGCCGGGCTCGCCCATCGCCGCGTGGGGTGAGGCGGAGTTGGTCCAGTTGGGCCTCGAGATGTTCACCGCCCTGCTCAGTCAGTTCATGCACGGCGAGCAGGGTGCCATGATGACGGCGGCCAAGATCGTGGACACCGTCCCGTGGATCGACGCCAAGTACTACGCCGCCACCCAGACGATGGACGAAGCCCGTCACACCGAGGTCTTCGCCCGGTACATCGGGGAGAAGGTCGGCGACCCGTATCCGATGAACCCCAGTCTCGAGGCCCAGATCACCGGTCTGCTCGAGGACAGTCGGTGGGACATCGCCTACCTCGGCATGCAGATCGTCATCGAGTCGCTGGCGTTGTCGGCATTCGGGGACATGGCCCGTCGCACCACCGAGCCCCTCCTGAAGAAGCTCCTGCGCTACGTCATGGCCGACGAGGCGCGCCACGTGGCCTTCGGCATCCTGTCCCTGTCGGAGTACTACGAGCACCTGTCGGCCGCCGAGCTGAAGGACCGCCAGGACTTCCTGCTCGAGCACACCGTGCACGCCCGGGCCCGGTCGACGACACCCGAGGTGTGGGAGCGCATGGGCGTCTCCGCCGGGGCCGTGGTCCCCTTCATCATCGATGCGGCAGCCTCGATGGCGTCCTCGCCGTTCCAGGGCTTCCAGAACGGCTTCTTCGCCAAGCTGGTCCCGAACGTCCGTCGACTCGGGCTGCTCGACGCCAATGAGGGCTACCTGCGCGAGCGGTGGGGAGCGGCCGGTCTGCTCGAGTTCGAGTTCGCCGAGGACACCAGCCAGGACTACGAGGCGTACGACGCCGTCGCCGCCGATCGGACGGCCGGCGCCGCCTGACCGGGGCGCGACGCGAACGGGTGGCCCGACGGCGGGCGGCCTAGGATGAGGGTCCAGACGACATCCCGCAACCTGTGGACACGGGGTGCCGCCGTCAGGAGTGGCGATGGGTGAGTTGCGCGACATCAAGAGGCGTGTCGGTGCGCTGTTGGACGGGCTCGGCCACGATCCCGACGAAGTGGCGTCGACGCTCGAGGCCGCCGGCGTGCAGGGGGTGCCGAGGAGCAACACGTCGTGTGCGGTCGCCGTGTACGCCTCGGCGGTCATGAAGGCGGACCCGCGTATCTGCGCCGTGTCCGTCGGTCCCTGCACGTTGATCCTCACCCTGGTTCGGGCCGACGGGCGGCCGGGCGGCAAACTGACGGTCCAGCTCCCGAAGCCGGTGCGCGGCTTCGTGGACGGATTCGACGCCTCCCGGTACCCCCAGGTCCTGCGACTCCCGACCGTGCCCGGGCCGGAACCGGCGGTGGCCACCCCCACCGTCTGACCGATGGTGGACCGACCGTCCCGATCGGGTCGGACACCGGTCCGCCGGGGGCTGCGCCATGCCTCCGGTGGCGTCGACGCCGACCTACGGTGGTGGTCGGGCCCAGCCGCCCCGAGTTCCGACCAGGGAGTCCCCGATGCGATCTGCTCACCGTTCCGCCCACCGACGAGTCCTGACGGGACCGACCGCACCATCCCGGCGTCGGGGCCCCGCCATCGCCCTGGGCATCGTCGGGGCCGCGCTGCTCCTGGCCGCTTGCGGTAGTTCCTCGTCCTCGTCGACCACCACCACGGCGGTCGCCACGACCACGAGACCGACGGCGGTGTCGACCACGACCACCACGCGGGCGGCGTCGACCACGACCACGGGAGCATCGTCCACGAGCTGTGCGACGGCGAACCTGGCGATCACCTTCGGAAGTCCCAACGGAACGGCCGGAGCCATCCACTACGCGATCACGTTCCACAACTCCGGGTCGTCGACCTGCACGCTCTACGGCTATCCGGGGGTGTCGTTCCTGACCGCCGCGGGCAGCCAGATCGGTGCGCCGGCGCAACGTGAGGGCAACCTGACCCCGGCCACGATCACGCTGGCCTCCGGGGGCAACGCCTACTCCTCGGTGTCGGTGACCGACCCCGGTATCCCGCCGTGTTCCACGTCGGTGTCCGCCACCCAGGTGCGCATCTATCCCCCGGGTGAGACGCACAGCACGTTGGTGGCGGCGCCGTCGGGTGGAATCGCCGTCTGCGGATCACCCAACACCGCCAACTACCAGTCGGCGATCGTCTCCCCGGTGTCCGCCACGGCGATCTGACCGCAGGTCAGGAGTACATCACCGAACCGGGCGTGGTCAGCAGCCCGCCCGTCTCGAGCCAGGTCTTGAGGCCGGACAGGACCATGGGCCAGCCGCCGTAGACCTCGCGGTCGGCCCCGTCGCGCAACTGGTCGTGCGTGAGGATCAGCCGACACGAGTCCCCGATCGCCTCGATGTCCCACGTCACGCGCGATGCGCCCTCGGCCTCGACCTCGGGACTCCACCGGGCCACCTGGGTGTGGACCAGGAGATGGGGAGGGTCGACCTCGAGGACCTCGCCCGTACCGAGCAGGAACGACCCGTCGGGCGTGCGGACGTCGATGGGGGCGCCCACGGACCATGTCGAGGTCACCCGGACGCCGAAGTTGTACTTCGCCCGGATGTCCGGATCGAGGATGGCGTGCCAGAGGAGCTCCGGCGTCGTCTTGATGTAGAGCTCGTAGACCTGCTCCATGGTCGCTCCCGCCTCCGGTAGGCACCTGCCCCGTCAGACGGGTGAGGTGTGTCCCGCCCAGAACTCGTTCATCCGGCCCTGCACCTTCACGAGCCAGATGAACCAACCCACCAGCGGGAGGAAGATCCAACACCCGGTGACACCGGTGACCGGAGGCGTCTGGCCGTCGCGGGTGTACAGACCGCCGATCTCGGAGGGCAGGAGGAAGATGTTGACGATGCCGATGAGGAAGGCGAAGAGCAGGGCGAGCCCGCCGCCGATGCCCTCGCCGCTGTACTCCTTCAGCTCCTTGAACACGGAGTACTGCCAGTAGAGCCCATAGATCCCGAGCGTGATGATGGTCAACAGGATCACCGCGATGGGTGCCCGTACGTTGCCGACCTGTCCTGGTGCCATGGTCCGCCTCCGTTCCGTCGTCGCCAGCAGTGTTCCACGCGAGGGGCACCGCCGCCCGGTGTACGTCGAAGGGGGGCGCAACCCCTGTTCAGTACGAGCGGCCCCGGGCCGTGACGGCCACCATCTCGACGACGACGTCGCCCCGGGTGAGCCAGATGCGGTCGTGCCGATCGACGGTCGGATCGCAGTGCGGCGGTACCAGCTGCACCCGCTCACCCCGCGACGGCCGCCACGCGGGCGTCGCGGTGACCAGTCCCTGTTCGTCGCCGAAGAACGCGAACGTGCTGCCGGGTCGGCCGACCACCGCCGGCTCGCCGGCATCGGTGGCCATCGACTTGAGTCCGGCGTCCACGGTGACGAACCCGGTCTGGTTGGTGGACAGGACGGTCGTCACCAACGACAGGCTCTGGGCGTACCCGGACTCGGGATCCCCGTCGAGCGCGTCACGGTACTCGCGGTCCATGAAGACGTAGCTCCCGGGCTGGAGCTCGTTCAGTACGCCCCGTTCGATGTCCAGTAGTGCGGTCCCGGTGCCGCCACCGGTCCGCACGGCCACGTCGTGGCCGGCGGCCTCGAGGGCGTCGATGACCGTCACCAGTCGGTCGGTGGCCGAGTCCGTCGCCTGACGGCGGAGATCCCGTCCCTGGATGTGCTGGGCATGGCCCGCATAGCCCTGGACCCCGCCGAACCGGAGTGTCGACACCGCGTCGATCCGGTCGGCGATGTCGAGTGCCGCCGCGGTCCCGACGACACCGGTCCGGCCGAGTCCCACGTCCACATCACACAGGACACGGATCTCGGGCCCACCCCGGCTCGCCGCGGCCAGCTCGGCCACGCCGTCCACGTGGTCGACGACCACGCCGAGTCGGCACCTCCCGGCCAGCGCCGCCGCCCGGCCGGCGGTGCGGGGGCCGCCGAGGGGTGAGGTCACGAGGATGTCGACCGTCGACGCGTCGACCGGTGACACGGCGCGCCGCCCCAACTCGTCGACGAGCGCCTCGGCTTCGGACAGCTTGGCCACGCAGATGCCGGCCGCCCCGGCGTCGAGCTGCATGCGGGCGATCCGCGCCGACTTGTGCGACTTGGTGTGCGGACGGAGCGCGATCCCGGCCTGGTCGGCGGTGCGTTGCATCGACTCGATGTTGCGGGCCAGGAGGTCGATGTCGCAGAGGAGGGCCGGAGTAGGTACGAGGTCGACCGATCCCGGTGTCCCCAGTGCCGCGATCACCGTGTCGACCGCCGGATCGTGTCCGACCGCCGGAGTGGCGTCCGGGTCAGCGGCCACGGCGTGCTCCTCGTGGGATGCGCGTGCTCACCCGAGTTCGGCGGCGACCATGTCCGCCACCCGGAACGCCGAGTCGAGCGCCTGATGGGTGCCCGCACCACGTCCACCGGCGTCCCACCCGACGAGGAAGAGTCCCGGTAGCGGCGTCCGGGGGTCGGGCTTCA
>Ga0302283_1000691_pt1 | contig 28130 bp, 25 predicted proteins | sample III_Fen_E1_4_FD_198770 | JGI IMG/M metagenome (GOLD analysis project Ga0302283, IMG submission 198770) | Peat permafrost microbial communities from Stordalen Mire near Abisko, Sweden - III_Fen_E1_4 | ecosystem: Environmental > Terrestrial > Soil > Wetlands > Permafrost | place: Sweden: Abisko... | reverse complement strand
CTCCCGGGGGATGGCGTACGTGGTGGCCAAGGGGGGCATGTCGTGGTGGAACGACGTGTCGAAGCAGGCCACGGCGGGCAGACCCGGTCGGAGGGTCCCGAGGGCCCGCACCGCGTCGAGGCTCTGGGGGTTGTGCAGCGGGGCCAGGTCGCCGAGTGTCTCGAGCAGCGCCTCGCTCCCCTCGTCGAGCAGCACCGGGCCGGGGAACGCCGTGCCCCCGTGGACCACCCGGTGCCCGGCGGCGTCCGGATCGGGGACACCGTCCAGGAAGTCGGCCAGGGCCGCCGGGAGCCCGGCGGCGTCCGGGCGGTCGAGGTCGGCCGAGCCCACCACGGCGTCCCGGTCGTCGAGGAGCCGGAGCTTGAGGCTGCTCGAGCCGGCGTTGACCACCAGGATGTGCATCCGACCACCATGCCAGACCGGAGGATGCCGGATGCCGGACGCCGGACGCCGCCGCTGGCCGGTCAGCGAGGTAGGCGCCCGAGGACCCCGGCCAGGTCCAACAGGTGGCTGTCGACCAGAAAGCGCTCCCGGACGCGCCGCCGGGCCGCCGTCCCCAGGCTGTCGAGACGGGCCTGGTCGGTCACCAGCCCGGCCAGGACGTCTCCGAAGGCCGCCAGGTCGCCCGGGTCGTCCAGCAGCACGCCGGTCCCCGGGGTGATCTGCGTGGTGATGCCGCCCACCCGGGACGCCACGACGGCCCGTTGCTTCCACATTCCCTCGGTGACCGTCAGCCCGAACCCCTCGGCCAGGCTCTTCTGGACGATGGCCGTGGCCTGGCGTTGGAGGGCGTTGACCATGACGGCGTTGGCGTCGATGTCATCCTCGGGGAAGGTGGCCAACGTGACGTGGCGCCGTACGGTCGGCGCGAGGGCCTCCCAGTCGGCCACGCAGCCGGCCAGGACCTCGGCACCCTCGGGGTCGTCGGAGACGTCACTCACCGATGGCCCGGCCAGCACCAGGTGGGTGTCGACCCGGCCGGCCACCGAGCCGGCGAACCCGGCCATCACCCCGGCCATGTCCTTCAGCCGGTCCCACCGCGAGACCTGCACCACCAGCCGGTCGTCGGCCGTGGGGCCCGGCCCCATGGTGTGGACCGTGGCCCGCCCGTCCAGTGCGCCCGGGCTGCCGTCCCGCCGGACGAAGGGCACCGGCCCCCGGTCCCCGTCCCCGCTTCCGCCGGCGTCCAGCAGTCCGATGTGCCGCAGCACCCGGACGGCGTCGCCCGGGGGAAGGTCCCGGTTCTTCGGCGAGAACGGATCGATGGAGGGCAGCACGACGTCGACGGCCGCAGGGTCCAGCCACACCGGGGCGTAGTCCCGGAGGGTGAAGACGAACCGCTCGCAGGCCGCCAGGTGGGACCGGAGGAAGGCCCAGGCTTCCTCGGTCCACCTGTTGCCGCCCTCGCGACCGATGTGGCACCGCCACACCACCCGGGCCCCGGCACTGGCCAGGGCCGGGGCCAGGCCGACCGTCTGGGGGTCGTGCAGGAGGACCACGTCACCGGGCCGGACCCGGGCCAGCGCTCCGGCGGCCGCCGCCGCGGTGACCGCGGCGTACACGGAGTGCTCAGCCGACCCCAGGTCCCCGTCGTCGCCGGGTACGCCGTGGAGGCGGTTGTGGAGGCGCTTGGTCACGGCGAAGAACGCCGGGTCACCGTGGAGGACCAGCCAGCGCGTGTCGATCCCCAGGTCGCGGGCGTAGCCCACCAGGTCCTGGAGCATCTCGGCCACGCCGCCACCGGTGGCCGTGGAGCTGATGTTCCACACCGTGGCCCCGTCCAGCCGACCGACGGTACGGGCGGCGGCTTCCCGGAGCGCGGCGTGGCGGTCGGGACCGATCAGTGGCACCAGCCCCGCCACGGCACGGTCGGGGACCTCGACCTCTCGGACCGCCGGGTCGACGACCAGGGAGGCGACCGTCGGATCGACCGTCGGATCGGTCGTCGGACCGACGGTGGGGACGGTGTGGTCGGCGGGTTCAGTGGGGTCGGTGGGGGGCAACGGCCCATCCTGGCACGCCGCGGAGGGGACCTTCGCCCCTGGCCCGGCCGTTTCCGACCGCCGACAATGGGACCCATGACCGTTCTCGCGCCATCCCACCTGGTGGCGGCGCGGCGCGCCCCCCGGTGACCGGGGACCCGACCCCGGCCGCGCCGACCCGGGACGCGCCGACCCGGGCTGCGCCGACCCCGGCCGGGCCACCGCCGGCCACGTTCGCACCGGTCGTCGACCGGACGGTCGAGGCCCTGGTGTTCGACTGGGACGGGACGGCGGTTCCCGACCGGCGGGCCGACGCCCACGACGTCCGGCGCCGGGTCGAAGCCCTCACCTCGGCCGGTGTCCACGTGGTCATCGTCACCGGCACGCACCTCAGCAACGTCGACGACCAGCTCGGGGCCCGCCCCGGGGGTCGGGGCCGACTGGCCATCTGCTGCAACCGCGGCTCGGAGGTCTTCACGGTGACCGGCGACGGGCCCCACCTCCTGCACCGGCGCCAGGCCACGCCCGGAGAGGACGCGGCCCTGGACCAGGCGGCGGCCCGCACCGTCGAATTGCTGGGCGAACGGGGCGTCGCCGCCGCTGTGGTCGCCGAGCGGCTCAACCGCCGGAAAATCGACCTCATCCCCCTCCCGGAGTGGGCCGACCCGGCGAAAGCCGATATCGCCCGACTGACCGACGCCGTCGCGGAGCGGCTGGCCGCCGCCGGCGTGGCCGGCCTGACCGAGGTGGTGGCCCTGGCCGACGGGGCGGCCCAGGAGGCCGGTCTGGCCGACCCCCGGATCACCAGCGACGTGAAGCACGTGGAGATCGGCCTCACCGACAAGTCCGACTCGGCCGTCTGGGCCGCCGGTTGGCTGGCCGCCGAGGGCGTGACCGGCGGGCTGGTGCTGGTGGGCGGGGACGAGTTCGGCCCGCTGGGCGGGGTCGAGGGCAGCGACTCGTTCATGCTGGTCCCCGACCTGGCCCGGGCCACCGTGGTCTCGGTCGGGGTGGAGCCCGGCGGCGTGCCCGACGGGGTGGTGCACGTCGGGGGCGGGCCGGCGCGCTTCGGCGCCATCCTCGACGACCAGCTGGCCCGGCGGACCGAACGCCGGGTGCCGGCCGTCGACCACGACCCGGCCTGGGTGGTCCCCCTGAGCGGCCGGCGCGACGACGAGCGGGTCGGCGGCTCCATCGGGGCCCTGGGCAACGGGCTGACCGGCACCCGGGGGTCGCTGGAGGGGGGCGGTCCCGGGTCGGACCCGCTCTTCCTGGTCGGTGGGGTCTACGACGCCGACGGCACCCTGCTCCCCGGCCCCGTCTGGACCACCGTCGACCGGCCCGGTCGGACCGACGCCACCCCGCACCCCGCCGTCCACCGGGTCCTCGACCTCCGCACCGGGGTGCTGCTGCGGGCCGGGGACGGTCCGGGCTTCCGCTCCTTGCGGTTCGCCTCCCTGGCCGATCCCCACACACTGGCCCTGCGGGTCGAGGGGACCGAGCCCGGTCTGACCGGCGGCATGCCCCTGCGTCCTCCGGCCGCCGACGTGGCCTTCGAACGCCACGACCTGGGACGGCTGGCCGGCGCCCATACCGGACCGGCGGGCACCGGGATCACCGCCGTGGCCCGGGACCTCGAGAGCTCGTCGGGGGGACGGCGGACGGTGGAGCGGCTGGTCACCTGGTCCACCGACGCCGGTGCCGCCCCCGGCCCGTCCCTCGACGACGCCGTGTCCCGTCTGGTCGACGCCGAGGCCCGGAGCTTCGACGGGCTGCTGGCCGACCACCGTCGGGCCTGGGCCGACCGGTGGTCCGACGCCGGCGTGACCATCGACGGGGACCCGGAGGCCGAGCTGGCCGCCCGCTTCGCCGTCTTCCACCTGTTGTCGTCGGCCGACGACCACGGCGAAGCGGCCGTCGGACCCCGCGGCCTGACCGGCCGGGCCTACGGCGGCCATGTCTTCTGGGACGCCGACGTCTTCGTGCTCCCGGCGCTCTGCGCCCTGCGGCCCGCCGCGGCCCGGGCCATGCTCGAGTACCGGATCCGCCGACTCCCGGCGGCCCGCCAGGCCGCGGTGGACCAGGGGGCCCGCGGGGCCCGGTTCCCCTGGGAGTCCGCCGGAGACGGCGTCGACGTCACGCCGCGCAAGGTGCTGGGTCAGGACGGCGAGCTCGTCCCGGTGGCCTCGGGCCTGCACGAGCGGCACATCGTGGCCGACGTGGCCTGGGCCGCCGACCACTACGCGGCGTGGACGGGTGACGGCGGCTTCCTCGACGGACCGGGACGCGACCTGATGATCGAGACGGCCCGGTACTGGTCCTCGACGGTCCACCGCGGCGCGGCGGGCGACGCCCACCTCTACGGGGTGGAGGGGCCCGACGAGTACCACGACGTGGTCGACGACAACGCCTTCACCAACGTGATGGCCCGGTGGAACCTCCGTCGCGGCGCCGACCTGCTGGCCGCCTCGGGCCGGCCCGACGAACGGGCCGAGGCCGGGACGTGGCGCGACCTGGCCGGGCGCCTGGTCGACGGGTGGGACCCCGTCCGGGGGATCTACGAGCAGTTCGCCGGGTACTTCTCCCTGGAGCCCCTGTTGATGGCCGAGATCGCCCGGCCCCCGGTCCTGGCCGACATCCTCCTCGGCGCCGGGCGGGTGGCCGCCTCCCAGCTGATCAAGCAGGCCGACGTGCTGATGCTTCACCACCTGGTGCCCGACGAGGTGGTGGCGGGCTCCCTCGGCCCGTGCCTCGACTTCTACGGACCCCGCACGGCCCACGGCAGCTCGCTGTCCCCCGCCGTCCATGCGTCGCTGCTGGCCCGGGCCGGGCGGCCCGACGAGGCCCTCGAGCTCTTCCATCTGGCCGCCGGCCTCGACCTCGACGACCTGACCGGTACCACGGCGGGCGGGCTGCACCTGGCCACCATGGGCGGGGTGTGGCAGGCCCTGGCCTTCGGGTTCCTGGGCCTGGCGGCGGTGGACGGGACACTGGACGTCCGGCCCTGCCTCCCCACCGCCTGGGACGCCCTGGGACTGACCTTCCGGTTCGCCGGTCGCCGGGTCACCGTGCGGGCCGACCACGGACAGGTCACGGTCACCAGCGACGCTCCGTTGCCGGTCCACGTGGCCGGTGCCCCTCCGGCCCGGTTCGACCCCGGCACCACCACCGTCGACTACGCGGGCCCGACCACCGACAGGAGCACGCCATGACCACCGTCCTCGCCGCACTCGACACCTCCGCCGCCGCCCGTCCGGTACTGGAGACGGCGTGCCGCCTGGCCGAGCTCACCGGCTCGGAGGTGGAGGCCGTCCACGTGCACACCGACCCGGCCGAGCACGACGACACACCCGAAGGACTGGCCGAGCGGGCCGGCGTACCGCTCACCCGGCTGCCCGGGCCGGTGGAGGAGGCGCTCCTCGGCGCCCTCGAGGCCCCCGGTGTGGTGGCCATGGCCATCGGCGCCCACGGGCTGCCGGACGGCCGGCGCCTGGTCGGGCACACCGCGGCCACCGTCCTCGAGCGGGCCGGCAAGCCCCTGGTGGTGGTGCCCGCCGAGGCCGTCTCGCCGTCGGCGTTCACCCGCCTGCTGGCGCCGTTGGAGGGCACCGAGCGCTCCACCCGCCCGGTGGTCGAGCAGCTCCTTCCGCTCCTCGGGACCGACCTCGACCTCCTGGTGCTCCACGTCTACGACGAGGCCACCCTGCCCCCCATGCTCGACCATCCCGAGTACGACCTCCGGATCCTGGGCGGCGAGTTCCTGGCCCGCCACTTCCCGGCCTCCACCCGGATCGAATTGCGGACCGGATCGGTGGCCGAACGGGTGACCGAGGTGGCCGACGAGCAGGGCGTGGACCTCATCGTCATGAGCTGGTCCCAGGACCCGTCCCCCGAACGGGCCCGCACCGTCCGCGAGGTGCTGCGCACCACCCGGCTCCCGGTGCTGCTGGTGCCGGCCGGCCCGTCCGGCTCGTACGGCCCGACCTGCCGACCGGGGACACCGGCGGGCACGGGGACGGAAGCGGCGACCGCGGCGACCGCGGGGGGCTGAACCGTCGGGAGGACGTACGGACGTTCCCGGGTCCAGGCGCGGCATGGCCGACCGCCACGAGGCGTCGCCGTCGACCCGCGAAGGGACCCCGTGGGTGCCGTCGAAGACAACGACGCGGCACGCAATCCCCGGCCCCTGACGGAACCGGAGACGACGGGACCGCCCTTCGACTGACGGACGTCGGCCACGGCGCACAGCCGTGCCGGCCGGGGTCCGGCAGCACACGACCTCCGACAGGGACGGCCGGACCCGATGGTCGGTCCGGGATTCTTCCTTCATCCCAGCACTAACCTGCGACGTCCATGGGGTGGGTGGACGGCGGGGACGGCGGACGGGGGACGACACCGTGGTTGCAGCCGGGCGAGCGGGTGCTGTGGCGCGGCCGGCCCGATGCGGGGCGTGTCTTCGCACCCGCCGACGCGTTGCTGGTGCCCGTCACCGTGGTGTGGACCGGGTTCTTCGTGGCCTTCGGCGTCGGAACGGACGGCTTCGGGACCGTCCCGGGCACGGTCTTCACCTCGGTGTTCCTGCTCGTCGGCCTGTACCTCCTCGTCGGCCGGTTCGTGGTCAAGATGTGGAGCCGGAACCGGACCGACTACGTCGTGACCGACCGCCGGGCCGTGGTGACCGACCGGGGCCGCCCGCGGAAGGAGGTGGCGCTGACCCGCCCGCCGGTCGTCCGGCGGTCCCGGGGCCGTCGTCGGGGCACGGTGATCTGGGCGATCCCGCCCCCCGGCGTCGCCGACTACGGTCCGCCACCGACCGCCCACCAGCCGATGATGGCCGACGTCCTGCGGGGCACGGGCTGGCCCCTCGCCGACCGGTACCTGGCCGGCGAGCTGGCCTTCGTGGACGTCGTCGGCATCGACGGGGTGGCGTCCGCCCTCCGGGCCGCGGGGTGCGCCTCCCCTGTCGAGGCCCACGGCCGGAGGTCGGGACTCGCCGGACTGCGGCCACAACCCCTGCCTCCGGCGCGCCGGGGCACGGCGGGGCCGACGACGGGACGGTCCGGTGGACCGTTGCGGCCCCTTCGCCACTGGGTCCGGACCCGCCTGCTGCGGGAGCCGTACGCCCTGTGGAGCCCGTTGCCGCCCTGGGAGGTCACGAGACGCCTGGCCGGGAACCTCGCCCCGGAACGGCAATTCTCCTTGGGGTTCTCTGGACGGGCACCGGGGTTCCGGGGGTCGGCCACCGAGCGGTCCGTCCGGATGTCCAACCGCGGTGCCATGGGCAACAACTCCTGGCGGTTCGTCTTCGACGGGGCCGCCGTGCCCGGCCCGCCCGGCACCTGGCTGACCGGCACCGTCGGTCCGGTGAGCTTCGCCCCGGTGTTCTCGGCCGTCTGGTGCACCGGCGTGGGCCTGTTCTTGGTCGCCGGTCTCGTCGGGACCGTCTCGGACCTCGTCTCTGGGAAGGGGTCCGGCCTCCTCCCCCTGCTGCTGGTCCCCCTGGTGATGCTGACCTTCTTCGTCGTCATCACCGAGGTCGGCGCCCGGTACGCCATGGCGGAGTGGAACGACATGGACCGGTGGCTCCGGTGGCTGCTCGAGGTTCCGGGGCCGCCGCCGGGCGCGCCGGGCTCACCCACCGCGCCGGTCTGATCCACCGTCCTCCGGATCTCCCTCCCGGACGGCCGCGGCGGCCAGGCGGGCGTCGGCCACCCGGGCCAGGGCCTCGCGCCGCTCGGCGGCGTGGTCCACCACCGGCCCGACCCCGCTGGTCGGCCCCCCGAGGTAGCGCCGGACGTAGGTGCCATCAGGGTCGAAGCGCTCCTGTTGGAGCGTGGGGTTGAGCACCCGGTGGAACGGGGCGGCGTCGGTCCCCGTCCCGGCCACCCACTGCCAACCCAGCTGGTTCGAGGCCGGGTCGCCGTCGACCAGGTGCCAGAGGAACCACCGGGCGCCCCACCGCCAGTCGAGGTGCAGGTCCTTCACCAGAAAGCTGGCCGTCACCATGCGGACCCGGTTGTGCATCCACCCCTCGGCCAGCAGCTGGCGCATGCCGGCGTCGACCAGCGGATAGCCGGTACGGCCCGTGGCCCACGCGGCGAACCGCTCACGGGCCCGGGGGCCGTCGTCGGTGCGCAGGTGGTCACCGAACCCGGCCAGGGAACGGGAGGTGGCGTCGGGCCGGTGGCGGAGCACGTCGGCGCAGAACTCCCGCCAGGCCAGCTCGGCCCGGAACCGCTCCGGGCCGGGGCCCGTCCCCGTCCCCAGTCGGGCCAGGACGGTGCGGGGGTGGACGCACCCGAACCGAAGGTGGGGGGAGAGCCCCGAGGTCCCGGATGTCCCCGGGAGGTCCCGGTCGGAGGCGTAGACGTCCAGGGGGCCGGCCAGAAATCGGTCGAGGAGGTCCCGGGCCGCCGCCGCCCCGGCCACGGGGAACTCCGGCGACGGCCCGAGGGGCAGTCCCTCCCACCACGACGGCAGCCCGGCCCGGGTCGGGTCGGCCGACTGCTCCTCGAGGACCCCCGAATCGACGTCGCCGTCCAGGGCCACCATGTCCACCAGGCCCGTCCCGGCCACCGGGTCCGGGGCCGGGAGCGGCCACCCGTGACGGAGCCAGGCCCGGTGGAAGGCCGTGAACACCTGGTAGCTCCGGCCCGTCCCGGAGCGCAGGGTCCCGGGGGTGACGGCATAGGGGGAGCCGACGGCCCGCAGTCCCCGTCCGTCGTCGGCCAGGGCCCGGGCCACGGCCAGGTCCCGCGACCGCCCGGTGGGCCCGGCGTCGGCCGTGACCACCACCTCGGCCGCCCCGGCCTCGGCGGCCACGGCCGGGACCACCCGTCGGGGGTCGCCCCGGCGCAGCACCAGACCACCCCCGAGGTCCCGGTCGAGGGCCCGGAGCGCCCCGGCCAGAAACCGTCGACGGTTGGGCCCGGCCCGGGCCACCAGGGCGTCGTCGACCACGAAGAGGGGGACGACCGGACCGTCGCCGGCCGCCGCGGCCAGGGCCGGGTGGTCGTCCGGGCGCAGGTCGCGCCGGAACCACACGACCGTCGTCGGTCGGGTCACCGGGTCCGGCCCCCGGATCAGAGCCCGTCGAGGGCGACGATCCGGCCCGACCGCACGGCGCCGGTCAGCCGCTCGTAGTCCCGCTCGTTCTGGTCGGCATAGGCCACACTGAACTCGGCCACCGCCCGGTCGAAGGTGTCGCCCTTGCCCAGATAGGTGGCGATGGCGACGCGGTCCCCCCACCGGGCGTGGGCCCGGGCCAGGGTCTCCCCGCAGATGCGCGAGTAGAGCGTGGCCCCTGACACCAGCATGTCGTCCAGGTCGAAGCTCCCCTTCCAGTCGTGGAGCTGGCGCAGGTAGTAGTCGCGGGTCACCCCGTCGATGCCGTTGATGCGCTGCCAGCCGAGGAACACGTCGGTGGCCCCCTGCATCAGGCGCTGTCCGGCCACCACCCGCTGGCCGTGGTGCCGGTAGCCGCTGGCCCCCACGAAGGCCTCGAGCACCGAGGCGTTCGCCTCCTTCACCTGCAGGATGAGCGGGTCCGACTCGTCCCGGCCGATGAGCAGCAGGACGTAGCAGCGGGTGCCCACGCTGCCCACCCCGACCACCTTGCGGGCGGCGTGCACGTAGCGGAATTCCTCCAGGGGATGGTGCTCGACCCCCAGCGTCCGGCGATAGGAGGACAGCAGCTTCTTGATGAGGCGCTCGGTCTGCCCCTGGTCGACGGCCGGGTCCACCAGGTCCTCGACGGGGACGATGAGCGGCGGTTCGGCCACGAAGCGCAGCCCGTCGCCGACCTTGTCGGTGCGCCTGGTCGACACCCGGACGCTGTCGCGGGTCCGGGCCTTGGCCACCGCGCTCTGGGTACTGCGCACCTCGCGCTTGGCCAGCCGGCCCTGCTTCCCCTCGGCCACCACCTGGTCGAGGAGCTCCCCCACCTCGAGGTGGTCGTACCAGGCCTCGAGGGTGCCCGACCGGGCGGCGATGGCCATGCGCTCCCGGTAGGCCCGCACCCCGGCCACCACCACGTCCCGGCGGTCGGACCGGGAGAAGCCGCGGTCGCGTCCCATCACCTCGAAACTGGCGGCCAACCGCTTCACGTCCCACTCCCACGGCCCCGGAAGCGTCTCGTCGAAATCGTTGATGTCGAAGATCATCTGGCGCTCGGGCGTGCCGAACACCCCGAAGTTGGACAGGTGGGCGTCCCCGCAGAGCTGCACCGTGACCCCCGAGTCGGGCGAGCCGGCCAGGTCGGTGGCCATGAGCAGCGCCGCCCCCCGGAAGAAGGTGAACGGCGAGTCGAGCATGCGGCCGTAGCGGATGGGCACCAACTCGGGCACCCGGTCGGCGGACTGGCGCTCGAGGAGGTCGACGGGGTCGGGTCGGTCCGCCCCGGGGACGAACGACGCGTGGCTCGACCGCGGGGCGTCGGCCCGGGCGGCGCGGCCCCGGGCCTCACGCTCCTCGACGGTCATCCGCTTCCGTCGCCACGACGAGCCGAAGGTGGTGTCGGGCGCCGTCACGGGCGGCACCGCCGTTGGTGGCGACGTCGCGGTGGCCCCGGTGCCCGTACCCCTGCCTGCTGCCATGGTGCCTCCCCGGTCGTCGCCGTCAATCTACGGCACGTCGGCCGGCATCCGGCCGGGTTGACGGGGCCGGTGACGGAGGCTCACTACACTCGGGCCACCATGGGCCAGGCGATCGGCGAGAGCATGGTCTTCGCCATCGGGCTGGCGGTGACCACCCTGCCCATCGTGGCCATCATCTTCATGGCCCTGGTCGACCGGGAGGGGCCGGCCGCCGTGGCCTTCGTGGTCGGCTGGATCGCCGGCACCGCCGTCGGCGTGACCGTGTTCATCGTGGCCTCCGACCTCCTCGGCTCCGGGGACGGGCCCACGCCCACCTGGGTGTCGGTGGTCAAGCTGGTCCTCGGGGTCGGCCTCCTCGTCCTCGCCGTGCTGGAGTGGCGGTCGCGGCCGGCTCCCGGTACGACCGCCCCCACCCCGACATGGGCCGGGAAAGTGGCCGCGCTCCCGCCCACCCGGTGCGCCGGCCTGGGCGCGGTCATCGCCGTGGCCAACCCCAAAAATCTGGCCATGGTCCTCGGGGGCGGGCTGGCCATCGCCGATGCCCGGGTCGGGGTGGCCGGCGAAATCGTGGCGGGGGCGGTGTTCGTGGTGGTGGCCACCCTGCCGGCCATCGTGCTGGTGGTGGCCGCCCGGATGCTGGGCGAGCGGGCCGGACGGGCCCTGCGGGCGACCAGCGCCTGGCTGCAGCAGCACAACGCCGCGGTGATGGCCGTGCTCTTCCTGGTCATCGGGGTCGTGCTGGTGGTAAACGGGGCCGGCGGGCTGCGCTGAGCACGGAGCGCTCAGGCCACGGCTCCGCCGCGTCGGGAGGCCGGCGCCACCGGCGGGGGGATGGCCACCAGCCGGTCGAGGGAGCCCACCGCGACGGTTCCCTCGGCGATGCCCCGGGAGAGCTCGGTCAGGCGGAGGTTGTGGCTGCGGGCGTGGTTGCGCAGTCGTTGGAACGCCCGGTCCATGTCCAGGCCGGCCGCCTCGCTGATCTTGCCCTTGGCCTGTTCGATGATGATCCGGCTGTTGAGGGCCTCGTTCAGCTGGGCGTTCAGCACCGCGGCGTCGACCGAGGTCTGGTGCTGGATGATGGCGATGGTGGCCACGTCGGCCAGGGCCTGGGCCACCAGCACGTCGTCGTCCTGCAGCGGACCGGGCAGGGTCCGGAACAGGTTGAGGGCCCCCACCGTGCGGCCCCGCAGGTGCATGGGCAGGGCGTGCACCGAGTGGACCCCCGCCTCGACGGCCCGGCGGGCGAACCGGGGCCACCGCCCGTCGACCGCCGTCAATTCGAGGTTGACGATGGGCAGGCCCGACTGGTAGCAGTCCACGCACGGGCCCTCGTCGGCCTGGAGCTCGAAGAGCTCGAGGACCCGCATGGCGTCACTGGACGAGGCCACCACCTGGAGCTCGCCCCCCGGCGCGGCCAGCATCACTCCGGCCGAGTCGACATCGAGCACCTCGACGCAGCGGTCGCTCAGCACGGTCAACACGTCGATCACGTCGAAGTCCTCGACCAGGTTGTCGGCCAGCTCGACGAGCGTGTGGACGAGGAGTGCTTCTCGGGACATCAGTGCTCCAGTCCGTCAGGACGGGGCCGTCGGCCGAGCGGAGGATGGGGAGGCCGCTGCCAACCTACCCCGAACCGGGCCCCGACCGTCCCCGGGCCCGGACCCGCCGTCACGGTCCCTCCGACGCCTCGAGGCGCAGCCGCCGGTCCACCACGTCCCGGGACACCTCGTCGATGGACCGGCCGGCGAGGAAGGCGTGGCCGCGCAGGCGGACCAGCGCCTCGGTGACGCCCACACCGAGCTGGACCGAGACCATGCCCGCCGCCTGGTGGACCACGTAGTGGAAGTTGGCCCCCTCGGCCAGTTCGGTGGCCAGGTCTCCGGGCAGGGCGTGGGCCTGCAGGGCCAGGATGGTCCGGGCGGCCACATCGGCCACGGCCCGGGCGTCGGTGAGCTCGTCCTCCCCCAACATGCCCGGACGGTCACGGGTGAGGGTGAGCGCGCCCAGGCGGACCGTACCGATGCGGACGGGGAAGCCGAAGACGGCCCGGGACCCGGCCCGGGCGGCAGCCGGCCCGAAGACCGGCCACCGGAGAACCGGGTCACCGGCCAGGTCCGGCTCCGCCACCGCCTCGCCCCGGGCGTGGGCGTCGACCGACGGGCCCTCGCCCAGGGTGTACTGGAGGTCCTCCAGATAGGCGGCCACGCCGTCGGTGGTGCACAGCGACCCCCGGGGAAGCTCGTCGGACAGCAGCATGATGCCCGCACCACTGGTGCCCGTCACCCGGGCGGCCAGCTGGCACAGCTGCGAGGTGCCGGTCACCACGCCGCTCCCGTCGGCCAGCATGGCCAGCAGGTCGCTCAGTCGCTCCGAGGCCACGATCAGCTCCGCCGCGCCGCGTCGGCGGCGACGGGTACCCGGGGTGCGTGGCGTCCCGTCGTCATCGGCCGTCTCCCTGCACGAGGCTGCAGGCGCTCAACGAGGACCGGGTCCAGCGCATCCGGCCGCGGGGGCGACCGGCTCGGGTGCCACCCTACACACTCGTCGCCGGCCTGCTCGCGCCGCCCGGAACGACCCGAGCCGGCCGCATCGGCCGGGCGCCGTCGTTGCGCCGGGACCGTGCCGGGTGTACGTTCGACCCAGAGGCAGTCAGCCTGCTTCACGGAGGTCGCCCAGCGACCACCGTCAGAACGTTGCTCCGGATCCTTGGTGACGCAGTGCAGTACCGAGGTGATCCTGTTGAGCATGTCTCGAGATGACATCCTGTTCGAACTGTTGACGACCGAGCAGCAGGCCGGTCAGATCGCGCGCCGGGGGCCCCGGCCGCCCGGCGGTGGCGACGGCACCGTGGTCGCCGGTCCCGGCCCCCACCTCGGGGTGGTCCGCGACGCTGACGGCGGGTCCGGCCCTGTCGGGCCCATCCCCCGGGACATCCTCTTCCCCCGGCTGCCCCGGCGGACCCGGTGGGACGACGACCCCGCCATCCACGGCGACCCCTGCGCCTGACCGGCCCTGCCCGGACCAGCCCCGCACCACCCGATCTGATCCACCTGCTCACTCCGAGCACCTGCTCCCCCGCACACGGGGGAAGAACCGAGGTCCCCATGGGACTCGACACCGCAGTACCGCCCAGCGACGTCACGGCGTCCACCGCCACGATCGCCCCGGCCGGCATCACCCCACCACCCGACGGCACGGGGCCGGCCGCTCCCGGGACCCCCGCCCCCTCCTCCGCCCCGGCCCCGAGGGGCGCGGCACCGACCGGACTGTCGTGGCTCTCGGGCCTCCTCCCGGACACGCGCCTCCGGATCTCGGAGTGGCTCTACCGCTCACGGGCCGCCGGGGTGCTGTGGCTGGGCGTCCGGCTGTGGCTGGGCTACCAGTGGCTGAACGCCGGCTACCAGAAGATCTGGGGCAGTGAGAAGGCGGCCTTCTGGTACGGCAACGGCGCCGGGGTGAAGGGCTTCGCCACGGCCGGCGTGGCCGGGTCGGCCACCGGCAAGTCCGGCGCCAGCTACGGCTGGTGGGCCGGGTTCCTCCACAATTTCGTCATCCCCAACGCCTCGTGGATCGCCAAGTTCATCTCCCTGGCCGAGATCCTGATCGGGGTGGCCCTGCTGCTCGGGCTGTTCACCGGGGTGGCGGCCTTCGCCGGACTGTCCCTCAACGTGGTCTACATGTTCTCGGGGTCGGCCGGCGTCAATCCGATGTACGGCATCGCCTCGGTGCTGCTCATCCTGGCCTGGCGCAACGCCGGGTGGTTCGGCCTCGACCGGTTCGTCCTGCCCGCGTTCAGACGGCTGGACACCCCGGGTGGCCGCGACGGCGACCCGGGCCGAGTCGGCCCGCTCGAGCAGGCGGCGGTGCGGCCATGAAGGCCCTCGTCTACCACGGACCGGACATCCGGATCTGGGAGGACACGCCCGACCCGGTTCTGATCGACGACACCGATATCGTGGTGCGCGTCGACGCCACCACCATCTGCGGGAGCGACCTGCACATCCTTCAGGGCGACCTCCCCGAGGTGGCCCGGGGCCGGGTCCTCGGCCACGAGGCCGTGGGCACGGTGGAGCAGGTGGGCACCGGTGTGCGGACCCGCTCGGTGGGCGACCGGGTCCTCGTGTCGTGCATCACGGCCTGTGGCAGCTGCCGGTTCTGCCGCCAGGGCCGGTTCGGCCAGTGCCTCGGCGGCGGCGGCTGGATCCTCGGCCACACCATCGACGGCACCCAGGCCGAGCTGGTCCGGGTGCCGTTCGCCGACACCTCCACCTACCCCGTCCCCGCCGGAGTGTCCGACGAGGACTTCCTCATGCTGTCGGACATCCTGCCCACCGGCTACGAGGTCGGCGTGCTGAACGGACGGGTGGAGCCCGGGGACGTGGTGGTGGTCGTGGGGGCCGGACCGGTCGGACTGTCGGCCATGGCCGGGGCCCAGCTGTTCAGTCCCGGCCACACCGTGGCCGTGGACCTCGTGCCGTCACGGCTCGAGGCGGCCAAGGCCTTCGGCGCCGACACCACGGTGGACAGCGCCCACGAGGACGTCCTGGCCGTGGTCCAGGGACTCACCGGCGGCCTGGGGGCCGACGTGGTCATCGAGGCGGTGGGCACGGCCCCGACCTTCGAGCTGGCCGCCCGGTTGCTGCGCCCGGGCGGGCGGCTGGCCAACATCGGGGTCCACGGGACCCCGGCCACCCTGCACCTCGAGACCCTGTGGACCCGGGACGTGACCATCACCACGGGCCTGGTCGACACCGTCACCATCCCCACCCTGGCCGGCCTGCTGGTGGCCGGTCGCCTGGACGTCTCGGGCTTCGTCACCCACCACTTCACCCTCGACCGGTGCATGCAGGCCTACGACACGTTCGCCGACGCCGCCGGTACCGGGGCGCGCAAGGTCGTCCTGACCCGGGTCCCCTGAACCCGGGTGGGGCGGGAGCGGACTACGCCTCCGCGACCGGGCCGGACGGCACCGTCGTCCGGTCCGGTCGGTCCGCCCGGTCCCTCGGGTCCGGCCCTCCGGCCCCGGCGTGCCACGAGTGGACCTCCCGGGCGGCCAGCACCAGGGACAGGGCAGCCAGAGGGAGCTCGGCCACCACGGCCATGAGGATGCCCCCCAGCAGGGAGCCGTCGCTCGACGTCACGATGTTGAACAGGGCGTCGCTCAGCAGCAGGGTGGCCGTGGCCGTCCCCACCATGGCCAGCCACGGCGACCGCTCGCGCAGGCACCACCCCGTGGCCAGCAGCCCGGCGAACTCGAAGATGTCGAGGCCCGACCAGGTCACCCGCTGGTGCAGGGCGATGACCACCGGGGCCACCTTCACCACCCGTCGCACCGACGTGGGCACCAGCAGGACGGCGCCCACCACGAAGGCCGCCGAGACCAACCGGGTCCCGCCGGCCGGTGTGGCCCGGTCGCGGCACAGGCGGTAGGCCACGACGAAGGACAGCACGGAGATCGGCAGCTGCACGGCCACGGCGAAGACCACCAGCACCTTGTGGAGGAGGCCGGTCGAGGTGAGCACGTCGAACCACGCCCCGATGAACAGAAAGGTCGAGGTGAAGGTGGCGGTGAGCACGGCGTAGAGGGACCGGCGCCAGTAGAGGACCCCGGTGGCCACCAGGCCCGACAGCATGAGCACGGCGATGAGGGCCCACAGCAGGCTCGAGTGGTAGCTGATGGCCACCGGAGGCTGACGGCGCAGCAGGTGGAAGATCCACGGGATGAGCAGGCCGGCGCACGTCAGGTAGACGACCACCAGGGCGTGCCGCCAGGCCCGGGAGCGCCGTCGGAAACCGGCGTCCCCGTCCGACTCCCCGTCCGACTCCCCGTCCGACTCCCCGTCCGACCCCGGGTCCTCCCCCGCCGACCGGTCGGTCACCGCCCGGTCACCACCGGGCTGGTGGCCCGGGGCTCACGTCCGGGCCCCCCAGGTCCAGTCCCGGACCTCGGGCAGGTCCTCGCCGTGCTCGCTGATGTAGCGGGTGTGCCGGACGAAATTGTCCTGCATGGCCTTCTTCAGGTACGCCCCCCGGGCCCCCAGCTGGGGCAGCCGGTCGACCACGTCCTGGACCAGGTGGAACCGGTCCAGGCGGTTCTGCACGCACATGTCGAACGGGGTGGTGATGGTCCCCTCCTCGTTGTAGCCCCGGACGTGGAGGTTGCGGTTGGCCCGGCGGTAGGTGAGGCGGTGGACGAGCCACGGGTAGCCGTGGAAGGCGAACACGATGTGGCGGTCGGTGGTGAAGATGGAGTCGTAGTCGGCGTCGCTCAGCCCGTGGGGGTGCTCGGAGGACGACTGCAGCTTCATCAGGTCGACCACGTTCACCACCCGGATCCGGAGCTCGGGGAGGTGCTCCCGCAGGATGGACGTGGCGGCCAGCACCTCGAGGGTGGGCGTGTCACCGCAACAGGCCAGGACCACGTCGGGGTCGACGTCCTGGTCGTTGCTGGCCCAGTCCCAGATGCCGATGCCCTCGGTGCAGTGCACGATGGCCTCGTCCATGGACAGCCACTGGGGCATGGGGCGCTTGCCGGCCACCACCACGTTCACGTAGTGGCGGCTGCGCAGGCAGTGGTCGGCCACCGACAGCAGGCAGTTGGCGTCCGGTGGGAGGTAGACCCGGACGATGTCGGCCTTCTTGTTCACCACGTGGTCGAGGAACCCTGGGTCTTGATGGGTGAAGCCGTTGTGGTCCTGCTGCCACACGTGGGACGAGAGGAGGTAGTTGAGCGAGGCGATCCGGGGCCGCCACGCGAGGTCCCGCGTGACCTTCAGCCACTTGGCGTGCTGGTTGAACATGGAGTCGACGATGTGGATGAAGGCCTCGTAGCAGTTGAAGAGCCCGTGCCGGCCGGTCAGCAGGTAGCCCTCCAGCCAGCCCTCGCACTGGTGCTCGCTCAGCATCGAATCGAGCACCCGGCCGTCGCGGGCCAGGAACTCGTCGTCCTCCCCGACGGCGGCGTCCCACTGGCGGTCGGTCACCTCGAACACCGCACCGAGCAGGTTGGACAGCGTCTCGTCGGGCCCGAAGATCCGGAAGTTGCGGTGCTCCTGGTTGAGAGCCACCACGTCGCGGAGGAACTGGCCCAGCACCTCGGTGTCCCGGGCGTCCACCGCGCCGGGGGAGGGGACGGCCACGGCGTGGTCGCTGAAGTCGGGCATGCGCAGGTCGTGCAGCAACAGCCCGCCGTTGGCGTGGGGGTTGGCCCCCATGCGGCGCTCGCCGTCGGGGGCCAGCTCGGCCAGCTCGGGCCGGAGCCGGCCGGCGGCGTCGAACAGCTCCTCGGGGCGGTAGCTGCGCATCCAGTCCTCCAGCACCTGGAGGTGCTCGGGGTGCTCGGCGTCCACCACCACCGGCACCTGGTGGGACCGGAAGGTCCCCTCGACCGGCAGCCCGTCGACCACCTTCGGGCCCGTCCAGCCCTTGGGCGACCGTAGGACGATCATGGGCCAGCGGGGACGTCCGGTGGTCCGCCCCGATCGGGCGTCCCCCTGGATCCGCCGGATGGACGCCACCGCCTCGTCCAGGGCCGTGGCCATCAGCCGGTGCATGGCCTCGGGCTCGTGGCCCTCCACCACGATCGGCGTCCACCCGCAGCCCCGGAGGAACTGCTCGAGCTCCTCGGGCTCGATGCGGGCCAGGACCGTGGGGTTGGAGATCTTGTAGCCGTTCAGGTGGAGGATGGGCAGCACGGTCCCGTCGGTGACCGGGTCGAGGAACTTGTTGGAGTGCCACGACGTGGCCAGCGGGCCGGTCTCGGCCTCGCCGTCCCCGATGACGCAGGCCACCACCAGGTCCGGGTTGTCGAAGACCGCGCCGAAGGCGTGGCTGAGGGAGTAGCCGAGCTCGCCGCCCTCGTGGATCGACCCGGGCGTGGTGGGGGCCACGTGGCTGGAGATGCCCCCGGGGAAGGAGAACTGGGTGAACAGGCGCCGCATCCCCGCCTCGTCCTGGGAGACGTCGGGGAAGATCTCGCTGTAGGTGCCCTCCAGGTAGACGTTGCCCACCACGGCCGGGCCGCCGTGCCCGGGACCGGCCACGTAGAACATGTCGAGGTCGTACTGGCGGATGACCCGGTTCAGGTGCACGTAGATGAAGTTCTGGCCCGGCGTGGTCCCCCAGTGGCCGACCACCAGCGGCTTCACGTGGGACAGCCGGAGGGGCTCGCGCAGCAGCGGGTTGTCGTAGAGGTAGAGCTGTCCCACCGAGAGGTAGTTGGCCGCCCGCCAGTAGGCGTCCATGCGCCCGAGGAGCTCGGGGTCCGGCGGGCCGCCCGGGGTGCCTGCGGCCCGGGGCGGGTCGGAGGGGGAGACGGAGACGACGAGGTGATCCCGGTGGTCGACGGTCATCGGCGACTTCCTCGGACGGGGCGGTGTCACCGGGGTCGGGAGCGACAGGCCGTGGTGCTGGTCGGCGTGCGGCACGTCCCGGAACACGGTGTGGCCACGGGCCCAGCATACACCGGCCCTCCGGGGCGACCTCGGGGTCGGTGGGGGTCGGTGGGGGGTGGTCGGGAGTGGTCGGGAGTGGCGGCCGGCTCCCGGTACGGCCGGAGTGGCGACCGGGATGGGTAAGGATGGACCATGGACCGCCGGTGGGTGCCCCCCACGTTCCGGCACTACCGGATGGCCTGGCTGGGGCCCGACGCCCTCGCCGGACTGACCCTGCTGGCCGTGGCCCTGCCCTCCCCGACGGCCACGGCCCTCCTCGCCGGGATGTCCGTGGCGATGCCGCGCGAGGTAGTCCGATGCCGATGATGACCTGGGGACCGTCCCTCTACGGCGACCCGTGCCGCGAGTGCGGCTTCCACTGGTCGGCATCGTTCGAACAGGCCGTGACGCTGGTGGCCGGCCTCCCGGCCGACTACGGGACCCTGCTGGAGGGAGCCAGCGGGGCGGAGCGGCACCACGACCTGTCCTGGACGGTGGCCGAGTACGTCTGCCACGTCGGCGACAACCTGCGGATCTGGGCCGAGCGCCTCATGGGCGTGGTCCGGGGTGCTCCGCCGGAGGTGGGCGGGTACAACGAGGGTGAGCTGGCCCAGGCCCGTAACTACGGGCACATCCCCCTGGCCGCAGCCCGGTGGTCCCTGGAGCGCGCCGTAGACGACTGGCTCGGCGCGGTGGCCGCCTCGACGCCCACCGGAACCGTCCTCGTGCACCCGTTGCGGGGCGACCAGACCCTCCTCGACGTGGTCCGGTCCAACGCCCACGACGCCCACCACCACCGCTGGGACATCGAGCGGTCGCTCGGGGGCACGAGGCCCTGAACGGCCGGTCCCGGTGACGCCGGTCGGTGGTACGTTCGGGCCGTGATCGAGGAGATGACCGACGGGGAGATCGAGGAGTTCCTCGTCGGCCAGGTCGTCGGCCGGGTGGGCTGCCACCACGACGGGCTGACCTATGTGGTTCCGGTCATCTTCGCCTGGGAGGCCGGCTGCGCCTACGCCTACACCACCGAGGGCCTGAAGGTCGAGCTGCTGCGGGCCAACCCGTCGGCCTGCTTCGAGGTCGACCAGTACCTCCCCGGGGGGAGCTGGCGAAGCGTCATCATCCAGGGGACCTACGAGGAGCTCACCGGCGGTGACGCCGAGCGCACCCTGCAGCTGCTGGCCGAGCGGCTGGCCTCACCGTCACGGCAGCCCGGGAACCGGGAGCAGCGGGGCGGTGGCCGGGTCCCGGTGGCCTTCCGCATCCGGGCCGGCCAGGTGACCGGACGCCGGGTGGACCGCACCGCCGTGTGAGCCCGGGGCGGGTCCCCTGGGACTGCCGGCCTCAGTCTCCGATCAGTCTCCGATCAGTCTCCGATCAGTCTCCGATCAGTCTCCGGTCAGTCTCCGCTAGTCTCCGGTCAGCCTCCGGTCCAACGCCGGTCCAACGCCGGTCAGCCTCCGGCGGGGATGGTGGCCACCAGGCTCGAGTAGACCACGATATTGGACAGGTAGTGGCCGGTGCCCGGGTCGAAGGTCCCGCCGCAGGTGACCAGCTGCAGCTCACTGGTCCCGCTCGACCCGTAGACCTGGTCGGCCGGGAAGTCGGCCTTCAGGTACATGGCCACCGAGGTGACATCGAACACCGCGGTCACCCCGTCGGCCAGCCCCACGTCGACCACGTCACCCGGGGCCAGGGAGCGGAGCTCGAAGAAGACGGCCGGTCCGGCCGTCGAATCCACGTGGCCCAGGATGACCGCCGACCCCGACTGGCCGGGGGTCGGTCCCAGCCGGAACCACCCCGGCCGGGCCGCGTCGGTCGGGACCTCCACCGTCCCGTCGGCGTTGAGTCCGAGCGAGGCCAGGGACACGGCCAGGCCGATGGCGGGGATGTGCAATTCGGTGGGCACCGACCGAGCCGCGGTCAGCGTCGCCCCGTGGCCCTCGCCGACGGGGACCGTCGACGGGAGACCGAGGGTACCGGGGTGGGCCGGGCCGCCCAGCGGGTGGTGGGAGCCGAACAGCCCGGCCGTCAGGCAGGCCCCGCCAACGAGCAGCAGGGCGACGGCCAGAGCCATCCACCGGCCCCGGTGGCCGGGGGCGATGGGGGCCCCACCCGGGTTATCCGGCGTCACGGTGCTGCAGATCCGTGACCGGACGACGGCGGCGACGGACGGTGGTGGCGACCGTCACTGCGGTGGCGGCCAGCAGGATGCCGCCCAGCACCACGAGCGCCCCGTCGCGACCACCGGAGGCTCCTCCCCTGCCGGTCTGCGGTGCCCCGACCGGGACCACGGCCGGGGCGGCGGAGGTCCCCCCGGCGACCGTGACCGAGGTGAGCCCGCCGGCCAGGGTGGTGGACGTCGAGCCGACCACGGTGGTGGAGGTGGTGGGCGCCGTCGTCGGGGTGGTCGTCGACCCCGGCGTGGTGGTGGCCGTCGTGACGGGGACCACGGTGGTGACCGGCGTCGTGGTCGGCGGGGTGACGGAGGAGAAGACGTTCGTCTCCGTCGCCGTGCAGACGACGGTGCTCCCGCCACCGTTGGACGAGCCGTTGCACTGGTTGATGGCCACGGGCACGGCCGCCATGTCCCCGGTGACCGTGCACCGCACACGGTCCTGGGCGCCGCCGCCGTTGCCCGAACCATTGCACTGGGTGACCCCGGCCCCGGTGACGGAGGACGTCGGCGCACAGTCCAGCGTCGGCTGGGTTCCGCCTTCCGCCCCCGAACCGACGCACTGGTCCACGGTCACCGCGGCGATCGACGTTCCCGACGGGACGTCGTCGGTCACCGTCACCGAGCACACCACGTTGCTGCCGCCGCCGTAGGCCACGCCGTTGCACTGGTCGACCGAGGTGGCCAGCTGGTCGGATGAGGTTTCCGTGCTGACGCAGCCGGACGGCGGGAGCACGCCGGCCGCGGCCAGGCACGCCGTGGTGGTCACCGTCGAGCCACCACCGGTGGACGAGACGGTGTTGACCACGGCCACCGTGCACGAGACCTGGTAGCCCGCCCCGGTCGGCGTGGCCGGTGGATCGCACTGGGTGACCGCCGGAGCGGTCGCCGCCGCACTCGCCGTCGCCGCCGTGCCAACCACCAGCAGCCCGCCGCCGGCCACGGTCACGGTGAGCAGCAGGCCGAGCAGCACCCGACCCCACGATCCGCCTTGTCCGCCCCGGGCTCCGGTGTGGGAACTGCCCGCTCCACCGCCTTCCGTTGTCGCCCAGTTCGCTCGCATCGTGACCTCCTCGTGCTCACCCGGAGTCATCGCTGCTGCGCATCCCTTCCCGGAAGATACTAGATATCTTATTCTAGTATCTGATAACTTGCAATAGATCAGTACTATTAGTTGTTGCGAGAGACGTATGACTTCCTGGAACTTCCTCAGCAACCACGGTCGCACCCTGACCTACGTCTCCCGACATGGGGACGCCCGCCTCCGCGACATCGCCGAGATGCTCGGAGTCACCGAGCGGGCCGCCTTCGGCATCGTGAAGGACCTGACGGACGCCGGGTACCTCCTGAAGGTGAAGGAGGGGCGTCGGAACCACTACGAGATCCAGCACCACCTGCCGATCCCCGAGTCCCCCGACCAGACCATGGCCATCGGCGAGGTCCTCCAGCTCCTGACCCGCAACTGCCCGACACCGGGCGTCTGACCCCGGTGGCCGAGTCGCCGGCGTCCCGTCACAGCGAGACGAGTAGTCTCGGGACCAGACGACCACCCGATGGTCCGAACCTGAGGGGGCGGATGCCGCGAGCTCCGAAGTCACGCCACAGCACCGTCGCCCGAACCGCGCTCGTGGCGGTGACCCTGGTGGCCGCGACCGTCGGGCTGGGCGTGCGGGCCGTCCCGGCGTCGGCCACCGGCGACCCGGCGCTCAACCAGTTGATCATCCCGAACCCCGAGCCCGGGTGGATCATCGAACCGGACAGTACGGTCGCCCCGTTTCAGCAGCGCCTGCAGTCCGTAGAAGCGACGTTGGCCGGTTCGCCGGTCACCGCGGCCATGAAGATCTGGCGGGGCCCGGACACCGGCGATGTCCTGGAGATCGCCCTGATCCAGTTCAGTACCGACGTACCCAACCCCCAGGAGCAGGTGAACGCCGGAGCGGACAGTGCGTGTACCGGGGCCACCGGGAGCTCGCCGACCAGCACCGCGCCGGTGCCTACCATCCTCCAGTCGGCCGAGGCCGACTGTTCGACCAACGGGCGGCCGCTGACGGCGATCGCCTGGATCAACGGACGGGTCCTGGCCCTGGTCCTCGGGGGCGGTTCGCTGGCCGCCTCGGACGTCGAGTCCATCGCCACCACCCAGGCCGCGGCCATCCCGACCAGTGGCGTGAGCGACCCGTCGAGCTTCCCGTGGACGGTGGTCATCATCGTCGTCGTCGTCGTGGTGGCGGTCGCCGCTGTGTTCATGGTGGTGGTGCGCCGTCGGCGCTCGAAGGCCCGGTCCACGGTCGGCACCACCGGGTTCGGCACGCCCTATCCCGGGTACGCCCCCCACCAGGTCCAGGGCCACCAACCGGCGTACGGGGTGGCGCCGCCGTACGGCACCATGCCGGGCTACGGTCAGGCCCCGGCCGGTGGCGGCGGCTACGGCGGTTACCCACCGTCCGGGGGGACGTCGGCCCCGTCGGCCCTGCCCTACGGCTCGATGGCCGGAGCGGCTCCGGCGTTCGGCGCACCGGTACCCGGGGCCCCGGCTCCTTCACCGACGTCAGCACTGCCCACCTTCGGTTCCCTCCCCCCGCTCGGCGGCAACCTGGCGCCGGCCCCGACTCCCGGCCCCGCACCCGCGCTCGCTGCGACTCCCACCGGGCAGTACGGCGGCATTCCGGCTCCGGCCGGGCAGTACGGCGCGACACCAGCTGGACCGTTCGGTGCCGCCCCGGCACCCGCCCCGGTCGCCCCTCCGGTCGCTGCTCCGGCACCCTCGCCCTTCGCCGCCCCCGCTCCGGTCATCGGCGTGGCACCGGCACCGGCACCGGCACCGGCACCGGCACCAGCGATCGAGGTTCCGGCACCGGTTGGCGTGGGATGGCACGTGGTCGACGGTGACCCCCACCGCCAGAACTACTGGGACGGCTCGGCGTGGACGTCGTCCCTACGCTGGGACGGGGCGGCCTGGGTGACCCTTCCCGTCGGCTGACCCAGACGGATCACCGGGGACCCGCCCAGGCCGGGGCGACCACCGGGGGCTCGGAACCGGAGCGGACGGTGAACCCGTCCGGCGCATGGTGCGGACGAACCACCACACCGTGAGCCCGATGGCCGTGGCGGTGGGCGACACGGAGATCCCCGTGCGTTCGATGGGGAACGCACCGGCCGGCACGGTGAGGAGCAGCCACAGGACGACGGCCCCGTTCAGGGCCATGACCACGGCCCAGAGGAACGAGACCCGGACGAAGGAACGGTGGACCGTCGACCGGGCCAGCAGTTCCGGCGTGAGCGGGCAGAGGTCGTGGGTGAGGCGTCGGGTGACGGGCCGGCCGGCCAGGGCCGAGCACACCGGGGCCAGGGACACGAGGAAGGTGCTGGCCGTCGGCTGGATGACGGTGAGGAACGCGCTCCCGGTGATGCACGGGATGACCGTCCGGAAGGCCAGCAGCAGCTCGAGGCCCTACGCCGCCACCGGGGCCACCACGCGCTCGACCACCACGGGTAGGGCGTGGGCCACGACGAGGCGCTCCGGTGGGAGGTGGAGGACCGAGCCGCCCGGCCCCGGTCCCCCGGTCCCCCGGTCCCCCGGTCCCCCGGTCGCCCCACGACCACCCCCGCCCCGCCCCGCCCCGGCCCGGGCCGCGGCCCGCGCTGAGGCGTGCGATCCTGTGGGGCCGGGCCCGACAGGTCCGGACGACCTGTCCGCACCGACCGGGGAGCCGTCATGCCGCCGTCCCGCGACCACGCCCTGGACCACGTGGTCCTCGTCCTCTTCGAGAACCGATCCTTCGACAACCTGCTCGGCCACCTCTACCAGCCCGGTGAGGTGCCGTCCTTCGAGGGCGTGGTCGGCCGCGGCCTCGAGAACCCCATCCCGGCCTGGGCCGAGCATGGGGCCGACCGGCGGACCGTCCCCTATGCCGTGGCCACCGACATGGACTCGCCCAACCCCGATTCGGGTGAGGAGTACCCCCACACCAACACCCAGCTCTACGGCCAGCTGGACGAGGCCAACCGCTTCCTCGACGCCGACGACATGGTGGCCCCCTGGAACGTGCCGGCCCAGGACCGCCCGCCCACCATGGACGGCTTCGTCGCCGACTACATCAGCTTCTTCACCCACGAGATGGGCCGCCAGCCCACCTACGACGAGTACCGCCAGATCATGACGGGCTACACCCCCGAGCAGGTCCCGGTGCTGAGCGGGATCGCCCGGGGCTTCGGCGTGTTCGACCACTGGTTCTGCGAGGTGCCGTCCCAGACCATGGCCAACCGCTCCTTCTGGACGGCGGCCTCCTCCTCGGGCCTGGTGGTCAACCGGCCCATGAGCCAGTTCATGCACGCCAACACGGCCGAGACCATCTTCGACCGGCTCGAGGACCACGGCCGGACGTGGAAGGTCTACGTCCTGGAGCCCGACCCGGTGTCCTTCACCGGGATGATCCACATGCCCCGCCTGCGCGAGCGCTTCGCCACCCACGTCGTGCCCTTCGCCCAGTTCGAACGGGACGCCGCGGCTGGCACCCTCCCCGACTTCTCGTTGATCGAGCCCAACCTGCTGGCCGGTCACGGCGACTACCACCCGGCGTTCGGTCGGGCGATGCTCCCCGGCGTCGAGGTGCCCATCGACCCGCCGTCGTCCATCCTGGGGGGCGAGGCCTTCCTGGCCCGCATCTACGACGCCGTCCGGTCGTCCGCTTCGACAACGGGGTCCAACGTCTGGAACACCGCCCTCCTGGTGGGCTGGGACGAGCCGGGCGGCACCTACGACCACGTCCCCCCGGGGCCCGTCCCGCCCCCCGACGACGGCCCGCCGGGGAACCGGTTCGGGTTCACCTTCGACCGCTCGGGCTACCGGGTCCCCGCTGTCCTGGTGTCGCCGTGGGTGGGCGAACGGTCGGTGTTCACCGACGAGTACCGCCACACCTCCCTGATCGCCACGCTGCGCTCGGTGTGGGACCTCGGAGCGCCGTTCACCGCCCGCGACGCAGCGGCCCGGACCTTCGACCACCTGCTCTCCCTCGACGTCCCCCGCCACCCCGACACCTGGCCGGCCATCACCCCACTGGCCGTCCCGCCCTACCAGGTCGAACGGGTACAGGCCGGCGAGGCCCTGGGCACGTTGGGCCACCATCTGTGCCACGGCCTCCTCCACCACGCCGCCGAGGTGGGCATCCACGTGGCCTCGGCGCCGGCCGACCCCGACGAGCGGGTCTCCCCGGCCCTGGCCCTGGAGCTGGTCCACCGCATCGCCGGCCGGTACTTCCCCCAGCTGGCCGGCACACCGCAGGACGACGACGCCCCTACCGGGGCCGCCCCGTAGGGCTGCCTGCCCGGCACCGGAACCGCTGCCGTCGTCACCCCCGGCGGACCCAGGGCCGCTGGGGAGGCTTGACAACGTAATGAACGAGGTTCATAGTATGAACATGGTTCAGTCCACCGACCGACGGGTACGCTCCCGGGCCGCCCGGCGGGACGCCTTCCTCGACGCCACGAGGGACCTCATCGAGGAGCACGGCATCGAGGCCCTGACCATCAAGGCCGTGGCCGCCCGGGTGGACTGCGCCGTAGGGACGCTCTACACCTACTTCCGGTCGAAGGGGGCCCTGCTCGCGGCGTTGCAGGCCGAGGCCATCACCCGTCTGGGCCAGTCCTACGACCGGGCGTCCGACCGGCTCGAGGACGACCTGGCCGTGCTCGACGTCGACACGGCGGCGCTGGCCCGGTTGGTGGCCTTCGGCCGCTCGCTGGTCGGGGTGGCCACGGTGCTGCCCGAGGAGTTCCGGCTCCAGCAGCGGCTGCTCAGCGCCCAGACCGGCTACGACGAGGCCGACCTGGCCCTGGTGGCCCCGGTGGCCTTCTCGGTGCTGTCCCGACCCGAGCGCCTCCTGCGCGAGGCGGCCGCCCTCGGCGTCCTGGCCGACGGCGACGCCTTCGACCGGACCCTCACCTGGGTGGCCGCGGTCAACGGCGTACTGGCCCTGGCCTCGGTGGAGTGGCCCGGCGGCGAGGGGTTCGACCCGGCCACCCTGGCCGACGCCCTCCACCTCGACCTGCTCCGGGCCTGGGGTGCCCGGCCGGAGGTGCTGGCCGCGGCGGAGGCCGCGGTCCCCCGCGTCCGGGTGACCGGCCTGTTGGCCGAGGCCGACGGATGAGCGCGCTCTCCGCCGTCGGGGCCTTCCTCGCCGGGGCCTTCCTCTGGACCTTCTCGGAGTACGTGCTCCACCGCTGGTTCCACACGGCCCGGGGCACCAACTTCGCCAGTCGGGAGCACCTGGTCCATCACGCCCGCCGGCGCTACCGGATCAACGCCACCAGCTGGCTGGCCTGGGCCGGGGTGCTGCTGGTCGGCCTGGTGGCCATCCCCCTGGTGGCCTGGACCGTGCTGCCCGCCGTCGACGCCATGGCCCTGGGTGTCGGCTGGGTGGTGGCCTACTTCGCCTATGAATGGGTCCACGCCATGGACCACCTCAAGCCGGCCCGCACGGCCTACGGACGGTGGACCCGCCGCAGCCACTACCACCACCACTTCGGGGCGCCCATGCGCAACTTCGGGGTCACCACGCCGTGGTGGGACCGGGTCTTCGGCACCTACGACGACGTGTCCACGGTGACCGTGCCCCGCCGACTGGCCATGGTGTGGCTGCTCGACGAGGACGGCGAGGTCCGCCCTGAGCACCGGGGCACCTACGTGGTAAGGGGCACCCGCACGGAGGTCGGCCCCGAGGAGCTGGACCGGGCCCTGTCCAACCAGGCGCCGGTCATCTGACGGGTCAGGCCGTGTCCCGCCGGGTCAACTGAACCAACCCACCAGGTCCACCACCACGTCGGCCGATCCCGCCAGGTTCTCCAGGTAGATCAGGTTTCCGGGGCCGACGTCGACCACGTCGAAATTGGACACCGTCCTGCCGGCCGTCCAGTTGAGGTCGGACACGTCCGGCAGGCGGTAACCGGC
>Ga0302283_1000684_pt1 | contig 28241 bp, 26 predicted proteins | sample III_Fen_E1_4_FD_198770 | JGI IMG/M metagenome (GOLD analysis project Ga0302283, IMG submission 198770) | Peat permafrost microbial communities from Stordalen Mire near Abisko, Sweden - III_Fen_E1_4 | ecosystem: Environmental > Terrestrial > Soil > Wetlands > Permafrost | place: Sweden: Abisko... | reverse complement strand
CTGGCCATCCGGTCCTGGGCGCTCGACCACCCCCACGAGTACGCGCTGGTGTACGGGTCGCCGGTCCCCGGCTACCGCGCCCCCGAGGACACCATCGGACCGGCCAGCCGGGTGACGTTCGTCCTGGCCACGCTGGTCGACGAGGCGGCGCTGGCCGGCGAGCTGGCTCCACCCGACTTCGGCCCGGCCCTCCCCCCGCTCGACGTCGGCGTGCTCGCCGAGTCCAGACGGCTCGCCGACCTCGCCTTCCCCCATGCCCCCGACGAGGTGGTGGTCCGGGCCGTCATCGCCTGGACCCAGCTGTTCGGGATGATCTCCTTCGAGCTGTTCGGGCACTTCCACTCGGTGATCGACGTCGTCGAGCCGGTGTTCGATCGGGCGCTGCTCGAGACCGGACGGATGGTCGGGTTCCCCCCGCCGGCGGGTGGGCGACGGTCGGTGGGCGACGCGGCACCGCACGCATCCGGCACGGAGCCGGCCGTCGGGCGAAGTGCCCCGTCCACCGCCGACGAAGAGGAAGAGTTCTTCCTGATCTGAGCGGCGCAGACCCGTCGTGACGGGTTGCAGGCGCCCCGACGGAACGGACCCGGGTGATCGTCCTATCTGGTCAGACGATTTTCATTGTGATCGCGATCACTTTTGGGACTTTCGCCCCTAGGTTGGCCATTTGGTGACTGATTGAGTAGTCGGCGATGACACTCATACTTTCACGCTGGCAATTCGGGATCACGACCGTGTTCCACTTCATCTTCGTCCCACTCACCATCGGGCTCGCGCTGCTGCTGGCCATCATGCAGACCGCGGCGTACCGGGCGAGGGACGACGAAGCGAAGCGGGCCACCTGGGAGGGGATGGCGGTCTTCTGGAGACGCCTCTTCCTGATCAACTTCGCCATCGGCGTCGTGACCGGCATCGTGCAGGAGTTCCAGTTCGGCATGAACTGGTCCATGTACTCCCGCTACGTGGGCAGTGTGTTCGGCGCACCGCTGGCCGTCGAGGCGCTCCTGGCCTTCTTCCTCGAGTCCACGTTCCTCGGGATCTGGATCTTCGGGAGAGGCAAGGTGTCCGACCGGGTGCACCTGGCCTCGATCTGGCTGGTGAGCATCGGCACCATGCTGTCGGCGTACTTCATCCTGGCGGCCAATGCCTGGATGCAGCACCCGGTCGGCTACAAGATCGAGGGCGACCGGGCGATCATGACCAACTTCTGGGCGGTCATGTCCAACAGCACGCTGATCAGCTCCTTCCTCCACGTGTTCACGGCGGCCCTGGTGACGGCGGCCATGCTCGTGCTGGGCATCAGCGCCTGGCACCTGAAGCGGTCGCAGAAGGCAGGCACCACCGCCCACCCCGTCTTCTCCACGTCGGCCAAGCTGGCCCTGATCGTCGGGTCGATCGCCATCGTCGCCACCATGTTCTTCGGCGACAACCAGGCCCGGTTGATGGAGACTCAGCAGCCCATGAAGATGGCCGCGGCCGAGGCCCAGTACAACACGCAGAACGGCGCCAGCTTCTCGTTGCTGACCATCGGCAACCTGTCCGGCGACCCGATCTTCCAGATCCGCATCCCCCACGCACTCTCGGTCCTGTCCGACAACAGCTGGGACGGTCCGGTCCAGGGCATCAACCAGGTCCAGGCCAAGGAGACCGCCACCTACGGCAAGGGCAGCTACATCCCGGTCCTGTGGGTCACCTACTGGACCTTCCGGATCATGGTCGGGTGTGGGATCGTCATGCTGGTCGGACTCGTCTGGGGCCTGTGGCTGATGTACCGCCGCAAGGTGGACACGTCGAAGTGGTTCCTGCGCCTGGCGGTCCCCGCCCTGCTGCTCCCGTTCCTGGCCAACGCCACCGGCTGGATCTTCACCGAGGTGGGCCGGCAGCCCTGGGTGGTCTACGGACTCCTCCGGACGGCGAAGGGCGTGTCCCCGATCGGCACCGGCTACGTGGTGACCACGCTGATCGGGTTCACGGCGATCTACAGCATCCTCGCCCTCATCGACTTCGGCCTGATGGCCAGGTACGCCAAGTTGCCTGCCGAGGGCGTCGACGAACACGGCCAGCCCAAGCCGACCGACGGGAGCGGCGCCGACGAGGACGCCGACCGGGCGGACGACGCCGACGACCGGGTCCCGGCCCTCATCTACTGATCGACAGGGAGACTGCACGATGATCACGATCGCGACCGCCGCACCCGCCTACACGGGACTGGAGATCTTCTGGTTCCTCATCATCGCCGTCCTGTGGGTGGGCTACTTCGTCCTCGAGGGCTTCGACTTCGGTGTGGGCATGCTCCTCCCCGTCATCGGGAAGTCCGACCTCGACCGCCGGGTGATGATCAACACCATCGGCCCGGTCTGGGACGGCAACGAGGTCTGGCTCCTGGTGGCCGGCGGCGCCACCTTCGCCGCCTTCCCCAACTGGTACGCCACGCTGTTCAGCGGCTTCTACCTCCCGCTGTTCCTGATCCTGGCCGCGCTGATCTTCCGGGGCGTGGCGTTCGAGTACCGCTCCAAGCGGGAGATGCCGAAGTGGCACCTGGCCTGGGACCACGCCATCTTCTGGGGCAGTCTGGTCCCGTCGCTGCTGTGGGGCGTCGCCTTCGCCAACATCCTGCGGGGTACCCCCATCGGCCCGCACCAGACGTACCTGGGTTCGTTCTTCAACCTGCTGAACGTCTACAGCCTCCTCGGCGGCTTGACGACACTCCTCCTCTTCGCCCTGCACGGCAGCATCTTCCTGAGCCTGAAGACGACCGACGACATCAAGGAGCGTGCCGAGGGCACGGCCAAGGTCCTGGCCCCGGCCGCCACCGTGGCGCTCGTCGCCTTCCTGGCCTGGACCTACGTGAACGCCCGGAACATCCATGACGTGGGCATCGTCCCGCCGTTCGTGCCGATCCTGGCCGTCGTCGCCGTCGCCGCCGTGGCCTGGCTCATGCGCGAGAAGATGGCCGGGTGGGCGTTCATCGCCAACGCGGTGGCCATGGTCGGCCTGATCGCCACCATCTTCCTCAACCTCTACCCGCGGGTCATGGTGTCGAGCATCTCCCCCGCCTTCAACCTGACCATCGGGAACACCTCGTCGGCGCCCTACACGCTCAAGGTCATGACCATCGTGGCGCTCATCTTCACGCCCCTCGTGCTCGTCTACCAGAGCTGGTCCTACTGGGTGTTCCGGGCCAGGGTACGCCGGCCCGCCATCGGGGCCGTGCTGCCGGTCGCCGAACCGTCGGGCGCGGCCGATCCGTCCGGCACCTCCGTGCCCGCGGCCGACCCGGCCGACCCGGCCGCCGCGCCGACCGGCGACGGCGGTTCCCGCTGAGCCCGGCGGACAGCCCGGGTCGGGGTCCGGTCGACCCCCGACTGATCCGGCGGGCCACCGCCACCCGCCACTACCTGATCGGGGCGGTGGTGGTCGGCCTGGTGGGGACCGCCGCGCTCGTCGCCCAGGCGGTGCTGCTGGGGGCGGTGGTCCAGGAGGTGCTCATCGGGCACGCCGATGTCGCCCGGACCATGCCGCTGCTAATCGGGCTGGCTGCCGCATTCGCCGTCCGGGGGCTGTGCGCCTGGGCCGGGGAGGTGGCCGCCCACCGGACCTCGTCCCGGGTCACTTCCACCCTCCGCCGCCAGCTGCTGGCCCGGGCCGTCGAGCTCGGCCCCGCCTGGCTGGCCGGGGAGCGCACCGGCGAGCTCGCCACCTCCGCCACCCAGGGGATCGACGCGCTCGACGCCTACTTCGCCCGCTACCTGCCCACCGCGGTGCTGGCGGCGCTCACCCCGTTCGTGCTGCTGGCCTGGATCGTCGCCGAGGACTGGTTCTCGGCGGTCATCCTGGTGGTGACCGCGGCCGTCATCCCCCTCTTCATGATCCTGCTCGGTCTGGAGGCCACCCGGAGTGCCTCGCTCCAGTGGGAGCGGCTCTCGGGCCTGGCCGCCACGTTCTACGACCTGCTGCAGGGCCTCCCCACCCTGCGGGCGTTCGGCCGGGCGGACGACGGTCGGGCCACGCTCGAGCGGGCGAACGGCGAGCTCCGCGACGAGACGATGTCCACCCTCAAGGTGGCCTTCCTGTCCTCCCTGGCCCTCGAGACGCTGGCCTCGGTGGGCACCGCGCTGGTCGCCCTGTTCCTGGGCCTGCGCCTGCTGCACGGCTCCATGGAGATCGGCACCGCGCTGGCCGTCCTCGTGCTGGCCCCCGAGGTCTACCTCCCGCTGCGCCGCGCCGGCGCCGAGTTCCACTCCAGCGCCGAGGGCCGTGCCGCAGCCGGGCGGATCCTCGACGTGCTGGACGACGCCGACACGGCGGCCGGCGCCGGAGGGGACGACGTGCGGTCGGTGCGCCCCCTTCCCGACCCGGCCACGCACCCCATCCGGCTCCAAGAGGTCACCGTGCGGTACCCGGGTCGGACCGTCCCCGTGCTCGACGAGGTCGAACTGGTGCTCGAACCCGGTGCCCACGTCGCCGTGGTGGGCGAATCGGGCTCGGGCAAGTCGACGCTGCTTACCGTGCTCCTCGGGTTCGTGACACCGGACCGCGGCGAGGTGTGCATCGGCGACGAGCCCCTGGCGGACTGCCTGCTGCGCGAGTGGCGGGCCCGGGTGGCCTGGGTCCCGCAGCGGCCCACCCTGGTCCGGGGCACGCTCGAGGACAACCTCCGGCTCGGCAACCCGGGAGCCACCGGGGCCGAGCTGACACGGGCCGTCGAGTGCTCGGGACTGGACGGTCTGGTGGCACGACTGGCCGACGGGCTGGCGACGCCGGTGGGCGAGGGCGGGCTCACCCTCAGCGCCGGCGAGCGTCAGCGCATCGCCCTCGGCCGGGCGGTGCTGCGCGACGTGCCCGTGGTCCTGCTCGACGAGCCGACCGCCCACCTCGACGCCGGACGCGAGGACTCGCTGCGGGAGCTCCTGACCCCGTGGCTCGAGGGTCGCACGGTGGTGATGGCCGCCCATCGGGGCGGGCTGGTGGGCCGGGTCGACCGCACATTCACCCTGGTGGCCGGCAGGCTGGTGGATACAGGTGCACCCGGTCCCGAACGGGCCGGGGTCATGGCCGGTCCTTCCGGTGCCGGACCGGAGGCGGCACGATGAGCGGTCGGACCCACCCGGCGCGCCGCCCGGGCCCGCTGGCCCGGATCCTGCGGATCGGTGCGCCCGACCTGCGACGGTTCCTGCTCGGGACGGCGCTGGGCACCGCCGCCGCGCTGTGCACCGTGGGGCTGCTCGCCTGTTCGGGCGCGCTGATCGACAAGGCGGCACTGCGGCCGCCCCTCTACACGCTGACCCTGCTCATGGCCGCCGTGCAGCTACTGGCCCTCGGGAGGGGACCGCTGCGCTACGCCGAGCGGCTCGTCTCCCACGATGCCGCACTCGGTGCCCTGGGCCGGGTCCGCCTGTGGCTCTACGACCAGGTCGCCCCCCGGTCGCCGGCCGGGATCGCCGGATGGCGCAACGGGGACCTGCTGGCCCGCGCCACCGCTGACGTCGACCTCCTCCAGGACGTGTACCTGCGCGGCGTCGCCCCGCTCGTGACCGCCCTGGTCACCAGCGTGCTGACCGTCGGGGCCGTCGCGTTGCTGCTGCCGACCGGCGGTCTGGTCCTCGGGGCCTGCCTGGTCGTCGGGACGGGTGCCGCCTCGGGCCTGGCCTGGGTCCGTCGGCGCCGGCTCGGCACCGGCGAGGGCGCGCTGCGCGGGGCACTCGCCGCCGACGTGGTCGAGCTGCTGGCCGCCGCACCCGACCTGGTGGCCATGGGACGGGACGAGGAGTACCTCGAGCGGGTGCTGGCGACCGACGCCGCACTCGAGCGGCGGGCCCGGCGCCGGTCGTGGTCGGACGGGGCCGTCGCCGCGGCGGTCGTGGCGGCCACCGGCGCCGCCGTGATCGGGACCCTGGTGGCCGCCACCGCGGCCATCGCCGCCCACCAGCTCCCGGCGTCCATGGTCGCGGTCCTCCCACTCGTGGCGCTGGGGACGTTCGAGGTCGTGCTGCCCGCCGCCGACGCGGTGTCGCGCCTGGCCGACCACACCGAGGCCGCGGAGCGGCTCCTGTCGGTGGCCGAGCTCGACGTGCCGGTGGTCGACCCCGTCGACCCGGCCCCGCTGCCGGACGGTATCGGTATCGGCACCGAGGACGCCGTGCTCCGCTACCGGGCCGACGGGCCCCGGGCGCTGGACGGGCTGGACCTCGAGGTCGTCCCGGGCCGAAGGGTGGCGGTCGTCGGGCCGAGCGGGGCGGGCAAGAGCAGCATCGTCAACGTCCTCCTGCGTTTCTGGGAGCTCGAGTCGGGGCGGGCCCGGCTCGGCGGCACCGCCCTCGACCGGCTCCGCCAGGACGACGTGCGCTCGCGCATCGGATGGGTCGGCCAGGAGGCCCACCTCTTCCCCACCACCATCAGCGGCAACATCGCGGTGGCCCGGCCCGGCGCGTCGGCCGACGACATCGCCGCGGCGGCGCGCGGAGCGCAGCTGGGTCCCTGGATCGACTCGCTGCCCCTCGGCCTCGACACCCCGGTCGGCGAGCGCGGTGCCCAGCTGTCGGGCGGGCAGCGCCAGCGGGTCGCTCTGGCCCGGGCGCTGCTGGCCGGCGCGCCGGTGCTGGTGCTCGACGAGCCGACGTCGGGGCTGGACCGGCCCACGGCGCGCCGGTTGATCCACGACGTGCTGGCGGCCACCGAGGGGGGCACCCTGGTGCTGATCACCCATCGGGACGAGGATCTCCCCACGTTGGACGAGGTGGTCGTGGTCGACGACGGCAGGGTCGTGGACCGCTACGTCCCGGGCGACGGCGACGGAGTTCCGTCGGCTGTCGGCCGTCGGGACGCACGGGCGGCGAGGTAGTCCTCCCCGGGGCGGATGGGGAAGCGGAGGGTCACCGTGCCGGCCGACGCGCTGGTGGCCACGGGGAAGCCGGACGCCAGGAACACGCCGAGCATGTCCCGGTTGTCCGACAGGGTCTGGGCCACGAAGGTCTCGACCCCGTGGGAGCGGGCCGCGTCGGCCAGGTGGTCGAGCAGGAGCGTGCCGATCCCGAGGTGCTGATGGTCGTCGGTGACGACGAAGGCGACCTCGGCCTCGGCGGTGCCCGGGATCCGCTCGTAGCGGCCCACGCCCACCATGGCGACTCCGTCGAACACGGTGTAGGCCATCCGGTCGACGTAGTCGACATGGGTGAACCGCTCCACCTCGGCCCCGGTCAGGTGGGGATGCACGAAGAAGAAGCGACGGTAGACCGACTGGGACGACAGCCCGTCGTGGAAGGTGACAAGGGCGTCACCGTCGGCCGGGAGGATCGGACGGAACCGGACCTCGGACCCGTCCCGCAGGTGCTCGTTGACGTCGAGGTCACCGGGATAGCCGTCCGGCGGGTCGGGGGTTCCGGGGACGGGCACGCCCTCGATCGTACGATGCCCCCGGACCCGGGTGCCCGATGGAAGCCTTGCGGTCAGGTGCGGGCCGCCGGCGGCGCGGAACCCCGACGCGACCGCCCGAACGGTCCGGCGGACGGTCCGACCCGGACCAGGGACCCGCCCCCGTCCCGCACCTGGCGTTCGATGTCGGCCAGTGCGCCGAGAGCGGAGGAGTCGACGGCCCGCAGCCCCTCGGTGTACAGCTCGATCTCCGGCGATCCGTCGGCCAGCAGCTCGCCCACGACCTGGGCCACGTTGGCGGCCGTCGAAGCGTCGAGACGGCCCGCCAGACGGACGCGGGGCGGCGTGGCATCGGTCTCGACCCACAGTTCGAGCGCCACGTCGCCGCGCCAGTCGGCCAACCCCCTCGGGACGTCGAACTCCATCCGGGGCGGGGCCACCGGATCGCCCGCCACCTCGGACTCCGCCGCCATGATCGGCTCGATGCCCATGTCCTCCACCTCCGCTCGCAGGGACCAGTCCTATTCGTACCACGCCACGCCGGCCGACCCCCCGACCGGGGCGGGGCTGCGGGGCACCTCCATCATGTCGGGGCAAGGTGCCGTCCATCTAGGGCCGAACTGCCTCATCACCAGGTCGTTTGCGCCATGACCCCACACGTGACCGGGTCTGGCGTCGGGACGTTCGGCCCTACCGGGTCTTCCGGGAGGCGACCATCCTGGGCGTAACGACAAGGGACGAAATCCCTGATGAGGAGGAGTCATGGCCACAACCACCGACAAGGGATCGGACGCCACCGAGGGCACCGACGGCGACACCACGATCGAGCGGCTCGAACGGGTGCTCGAGGAGTGGCGGGCCCGGATCGACGATCTGCTGGTGCAGGCCGACCTGGCGTCCAAGGACGTCTCGGAAGCCGTGCGGGACAAGGCGGCCGTCGCCGAGAACGCCTACCTGGCCGCCAAGAACCGGCTGCGGGAGATGCCCCATGACGCCGGCGCCAACCTGGGCTCGATGCGCGACGGGTTCGACAAGCTCGTCGACGACATGCGCCAGGCATACCAGTCAGCAGAGTCCGTGATCCGCCGCGGGCCGGTCGACTAGCGGCGGGTCGGAGGAGCGGTGCATGTGGCGGCCGGTCCCCGGGCGACCGGGGGAGCGGGTGCTGCTGCGCCAGGTCACATGAACCCCATGTACGTGGAGCTGCTGGAGGCGGTGCTGAGTGACGACGGTGACGCGTCGGCCTCCGTGCCTCCGCGTTCGTCGGGACCGCTGGCCGAGCTGATCAGGCTCCGGCACGTCCTGGAGAAGCACGCGGAGCGGACCGACCCGGGATGGGCGCTCCAGGCGGCGGCCGACCAGCTGGCCTACGACGCCGCACTGGTCCGGCTGGCCCGCAAACGCGGGGTCCCGTTCGAGTTGGACAGTTTCGCGGTGCCGGAGCAGGGTCGCGGGCACCTCGAGCGTGCCCTGAAAGAGCGTGGGGTCAACCTGCAGATCCGGGAGGTCACCGGATCGGACGTCCCCGACGAACCCCCACCGGGTCCGTGACGCCGAGGCGTGGTCGGCCCGGCGTTCAGGTTCCGGTCGAGTCGGCCCGGCGGTCGCGCTCGGAGCGCTCGTAGACGCGTGTGGCGTAGGCGGCGGCCTGGGTGCGGCGCTCCATCCCGAGTTTGGTCAGCAGGTTGGAGACGTAGTTCTTGACCGTCTTTTCGGCCAGGTACATCGCCTCGGCGATCTGGCGGTTCGTCTTGCCCTCGGCGATGAGATCGAGGATCCGTCGTTCCTGATGGGTGAGGGTGGCCAGGAGCGGCTCCTCCTCGGGCCCCTCGCGCAGCCGCTTCAGGACCCGTTCGGTCAGGGCCGGGTCGAGGAGCGACTCGCCGGCGGCGACCCGCCGGACGTCGTCGATCAGGCTGTTGCCCCCGACCTGCTTGAGGACGTAGCCCGACGAACCCGCCATGATCGAGGCGAACAGCGCCTCGTCGTCGGCATACGACGTGAGCATGATGCACGCCGTCGACGGCAGCTGGGCACGGATGTCCCGGCAGACCTCCACCCCGCTGCCGTCGGGCAGGCGCACGTCGAGGACGGCCACGTCGGGGCGGAGGGCGGGGATGCGGCTGAGGGCCTCGGCGACCGTGCCGGCCTCACCGACGACCTCGAGGTCGTCCGTGGACTCCAGCAGGGCACGGAGACCCGTCCGCACGATCTCGTGGTCGTCGAGCAGGAACACGCGAATGGTCATCGACCCCATTTGACCACGTCAGGCGCTCCGTCACACACCAGAGGGAGGAACGGACGCACGGCCGCTGCGTCGTAAGGTTGGGGCCGTGCCCGACGCCGGACCCACGAAGCGGTCACCCTACGATGCCATCGAGGACCCGGTGACCCTGCGCAGGCTGCTCGAGGCGACCCTGCTCCTGGAGTCGAACATCCACCTCGCCGGCCTCCTCGACCACATCGTCGAGGAGGCACTCTCCCTCGCGAACGCCCAGTTCGGGGCCCTGGGCGTGCTCGACACCGAGGGCCTGAGGGTCGTCGAATTCCACGTGTCCGGCCTCGATCCCGAGGACGAGGCCCGGCTCCTGTCCGGACGCCTGCCGACCGGCAAGGGTGTGCTCGGCGTGCTCATCGATGATCCCCGTCCCCTCCGGATCAGGGCGATCGGCGAGCACCCGGACAGCATCGGATTCCCACCGGGGCATCCGCCCATGACCTCCTTCCTGGGCGCACCGATCAAGGTCCGCAACCAGGTCTACGGAAACCTCTACCTGACCGACAAGATCGGGGCGGACGAGTTCAGCGCGGACGACCAGGCGGTCATCGAGGCCCTGGCGGTGGCCGCGGGAATCGCCGTGGAGAACGCCCGGCTCCACGAACGGGCCGGGGAGGTGGCCGTCTACGAGGAGCGAGAACGGATGGCCCGCGACCTCCACGACGGGGTGATCCAGCGCCTCTTCGCCATCGGCCTGTCCCTCCAGGGTCTGACTGCGGCCCAGGCGGGGCGGGCGGTCGCCGGGAACATCGGCGCCATCGTCGACGACATCGACGAGACGATCCGCGAGGTCCGGACCACCATCTTCGAGCTCGGCTCGGAGGGCACCGGTCGGGGGATCCGGGCCGGCGTGCTCGACCTGGTGGACGAGCTCCGACCGGTGCTCGACGTCCGGGTGACCGTCGAGTTCGTCGGACCGGTCGACGCCGCGGTGTCCGACGAGGTGGCCGACCAGCTGCTGGCCACCCTCCGAGAGGCGCTGACCAACGTGGCCCGGCACGCCCAGGCCTCGGCGGCGTCGGTCTCGCTGGCCGTGGTCGGCGGAACCTGCCGGCTCGAGGTCCGCGATGACGGCCGGGGCATGGTCGGCGGGACGTCCCCCGAGGGCGGCCACGGCCTCCCCAACCTGGCCAGCCGGGCCGAACACCTGGGCGGGACGCTCCACGTCCTCCAGCCCGAGGCCGGGGGCACGGCGCTCGTCTGGGAGGTCCCGGCCTTCCAAACTCCCGACCTCCCCCGCTGATGCCGGTCGCAGACGGGCCCGCGGGGCGCCCCATGGGACCAAATGCCCTGGTCGCAGTCGACGGTGCCCCGTAGCGTGTTGCCGGGAGACGGGTCGGCACGCCGACGTCACCTCGGGCCCCGGTCCGGGTCCCCAACCCAGGAGCGAATCATGTCCGCAGTCACGATGGAGACCACACCGCGGACGATGGTCGTCGGCGGGCGGCCCACCCGGGGCGACGGGCCCGCCGGGCCCCCCGGCGGCCCGGGGCGAGACGCCGGGCCCGCCCGGGCCCGCCCGTAGGGCGGATGGCGGCCGACGACACCCCGGTCCTGGCGACCCGGGGCCTGACCAAGCGGTACCGCGGGACCGAGGCCCTGGTCGACCTCGACCTCGAGGTGGCCGCCGGCGAGGTGGTGGGCTACCTCGGGCCGAACGGCGCCGGCAAGACCACCACCATCCGTCTCCTCCTCGGCCTCATCCGCCCCACCTCGGGCACCGCCCAGGTCTTCGGGCTCGACTGTCGGCGCGACGCCGTCGCCGTCCACCGCCGGCTGGCCTATGTGGGCGGCGAGGCGTCCCTGTGGCCGGGCCTCACCGGAGCCGAGACCCTCCATCTGCTCGGCAGGGTCCAGGGTCAGGTCGACGACGCGTACCGGGACGAGCTCGTCGAGCGCTTCGCGCTCGACCCCGGCAAGAAGGTGCGGGCCTACTCGAAGGGCAACCGCCAGAAGCTGATCCTGATCGCCGCGCTGATGACCCGGGCCGACCTGCTGGTGCTCGACGAGCCGACCAGCGGCCTCGACCCCCTGATGGAGCAGGCCTTCCGGCTCAGCATCCACGAGGCCCGTGACCGGGGCCAGACCGTCTTCCTCTCGTCGCACATCCTGAGCGAGGTCGAGGCGCTGTGCGACCGGGTCGGCATCCTCCGTGCCGGTCGACTCGTCGAGATGGGAACGATGGCGGAGCTGCGTCACCTGAGCGCGCTCACCGTCGAGGCGACGTTCGCCGGGACCGTTCCCGACCTGGGCGCCGTGCCCGGGGTCACCGCGGTGTCGCTCGACGGTAGGACAGTGCGCTGCCAGGTCCGGGGGTCGGTGGAGCCCCTGCTGCGCGTGCTGGCCGACAGCGGCGTCACCGGGCTGCTCAGCCGGGAGCCCTCGCTCGAGGAGCTGTTCCTCGCCCGGTACGGTGCCGGCGCCGATCCCGACCCGGTCACCCGTGGCGACGGTGCCTCCCGTGGCGACTGAGCCGGCGTCCCTCGGGACGTCACGGCCGACCCGGTCCCCGGCATCCGTCGTCGCCGGGCTGACGGCCAGGGCGGCGTCCCGGTCGGGAGCCGTCTGGGGCGCGGTCTTCGGCATCGCGGTGGCCGCGTCGGCGGTCAGCTACACCACCCTCTACACCTCCGAGACCCAGCGCCGGGCGCTGGCCGCCGCCTACGGCGCCAACCACGCGACCACCGCGCTGTTCGGACCGGCACCCGAACTGGACACCGTGGCCGGGTTCACCGCCTTCAAGGTGTCGATGTCCCTCATGGTCCTGGGTGCTGTGTGGGGCCTCCTGACCACCACCCGGCTGCTGCGCGGCGAGGAGGACGAGGGGCGGTGGGAACTGCTGCTGGCGGGCCGGACGACGATGCGCCGGGCCACGGTCCGGGCCCTGGCCGGCCTGGGCGTAGGCGTCGTGGTCCTGTGGACGCTGACTGCGGCCGGCACGGTCCTGGCCGGACGGGACGCCAAGGTCGCCATCGCACCCGGCCCGGCGTGCTTCTTCGCCCTGGCCATGGTGGCCACGGCGGCGATGTTCGTCGGCGTCGGCGGGGTCACGAGCCAGTTGGCCGGGACCCGGCGGCAGGCCGCGGCCTGGGCGGCCACGGCCCTCGGGATCGCCTACGCCGTCCGGCTGGTGGCCGACGCCGGCGTGGGCCTGCACGGTCTGATCTGGCTGTCGCCGCTGGGATGGGTGGAGGAGCTCGGCGCCCTCACCGATCCCCGGCCGGTGGCGCTGCTGCCGATCGCCGTGTTCACCGGCTTCCTGGTCACGGTGACGGCCGCCCTGGCCGGCCGGCGGGACATCGGGGCAAGCGTGGTGGCCGACCACGACCGCTCCCGGCCCCGGCTGGCCCTGCTGTCAAGGCCGGCCGGGCTGGCCGTGCGGCTGGCACGGCCCACGGTGCTCGCCTGGTGGACCGCCATCACGGTGTCGGGTCTGCTCTACGGGATGATCGCCCGATCGGCCGGAGCGACCATCACCGGCTCCTCCGTCCACCAGGTGTTCACCCGACTCGGGGCCACGGGCACCGGTGCCGGGGCCGTGCTCGGCGTCTGCTTCCTCGTCCTCGGAGTGCTCGTCGCCTTCGTGGCCGCCGGCCAGCTGACCGCGGCCCGGGGCGAGGAGGCCTCCGGGCGCCTGGACAACCTCCTCGTCCGCCCGGTGTCGCCGGGAGGGTGGCTCGGGGGCCGGGTCGGGATCGCCGTCGGCGCCCTGCTCGTCGCCGGCGTGCTCGGCGGCGTGGCCGCGTGGGTCGGGGCCGCCAGCCAGCACGCCGGGGTGCGGATCGGGGCCGTCGTGCTGGCCGGGGTGAACCTGGTGCCACCGGCCGTCGTGATCCTCGGACTCGGGGTGCTCGTCCTCGGCGTGGCCCCCCGGGCGACCTCGGGCGTGGTCTACGGGTACCTGGCCTGGTCGCTGCTCGTGCTCGTGGTGGGCGGGATCGGGGCCACCAGCCATTGGGTGCTCGACACGTCGGTCTTCCACCAGATGGCCGCGGCCCCCGCCGTTCCGGTGGACTGGACGGCGAACGCCGTCATGGTCGGGGTCGCGGCGGTGCTCGGGGGCACCGGCGTCCTGGCCTTCCGTCGCCGCGACCTGGCCGGGGCCTGACGGTCGGCGGGCCCGATGCGGTGGCCAGGCGACCGGTAGCCTTCGGCCATGGCCCGCGTGGTGACCTCCGGGGAAACGGTGACCCTGGCCCTGACCAGGGTCGAACGGCTCGAGGGGTTCCGGAGCGACATCGTCGCCCCGGTGGCGTCGGTCCGGGCGGTCCGGGCCGTCGACGACCTGTGGTCCGAGCTGCGGGGCATCCGGGCACCGGGGACGGGGATCCCCCGCGTCATCGCCGTGTGCACCTGCCGGGGATCGTTCGGCAAGGACTTCGCCGCGGTCCATGGCCGGGCAGCCGGCGTGGTCGTGGAGTTCGACGGGGAGCCGTTCCAGCGGTGGGTGGTCACCGTCGACGACCCGGGGCGTGTGGCCGGCGAGCTGTCGGCCGCCGCCGGGCTGACCGGCGGCGCCTGACCTACGGTCGCAGGCCTCCGGTGACCGGGACTCAGGTGGTGGCCAGTTCGGGCCACAGCCCGCGCCGGTGCGGCCCCAGCAGACGCTGGGTGTAGGCGCCGCCCAGGTGCGTGGACCGCCAGGCCAGCATGGACTGGGCCAGGGGCAGCACCACGGCCGGATCGGCGGTGGTGGTCGCCCACGTCGGATCCTCAGCCAGGTCGAAGCAGAGCCACGAGCCGTCGGCGAACTGCACGTAGGCGTGGGTGGGGTCGCGTTCCACGGCGAGGTTGTAGCGCTCGAGACCGGCGTCCCGTCCTCCCGATGTCCGGGTGGGACCCATGACCATGTCCCGCCAGTCCCATTCGTAGTGGGCCGCCGTTCGCCACCGCTCGGGGGTGTCACCGGCCAGGAACGGGACCAGGGACATCCCGTCGCACTGCAGGGGCACCTCCTGTCCGACGAGCTCGGCCAGGGTCGCCACCACGTCGACCCCTTCGGTGAACTCGGTCACCGCCCGGCCGGCCACGGCGGCCACCCCGGGGTGGCGGATGATGCAAGGGATCCGGTAGCTCTCCTCGAAGAAGCCGAGCTTCCAGATCAGTCCGTGGTCGCCCAGCTGCTCGCCGTGGTCCGAGGTCACCACCACCAGGGTGTCGTCGAGCTGCCCGCCGGCACGCAGGTGGTCGACGACCCGGCCGAGCTGGTGGTCCACCTCGGAGACCATGCCGAAGTACTGGGCCCGCAGCCGGGCCAGTTCGGCCGGCTCGGACGGGGCCCGCACCAGGTCGATACCGAGGGCGAGGTCGTAGAGCGGGTGGAGCCCCGGCAGGGCGGGCAGGGCCTCCCCGACCTCCTCGGGCGCGTACCGGGTGGCGTACGCACCGGCGGCGGCATAGGGGAAGTGGGGCCGGAAGTAGCTGGCGTGGGCGAACCACGGGCCGTCCTGCCGGTCGATCCAGTCGATCAGGCGGTCGCTGAGGAAGGCGGACACGCTGTGCTCGGCCGGACGGTCCGGCTCCGACCGCAGCGCCTCGGGCGCGGAGAGGCTGCCGTACCCGAGCTCCTCCAGCCAGGCCAGCCACCCGAGGAAGCGGCCGTCGAGGGGGAGCACCGGGTCGAACCCGGGGAGGACGCCCTCGTAGGTGTCGAGGCTGGCGTCGGCGGGGTCGGCCACCGTCGACGGGTCCACCCCCTGGTCCGTGTAGCCGAAGAGCGCGGGTGCGTACCCGGCCCGTCGGGCCATCCGGGCGACGTTGTCGAACCGGTCCTCGAGGGGCGCACCGTTCGCCACCACCCGGTGGTTCATCTGGTACATCCCCGTGTAGAGCGACGCCCGGCCGGGGGCACACGGGGCCGCCTGGCTGAAGTGGGAGGCGAAGCGGACCCCTTCGGCGGCCAGGCGGTCGAGCGTCGGCGTCTCCACCACCGGGTGCCCGGCGGCCGACAGGCAGTCGGCCCGGAACTCGTCGAGGGTCACGAAGAGGAGGTTCACCCGTTCCACTCTTGCAGCCCCCGGTCGGGGCCACCGCGATGCCGGCGGGGTGGCCCGGCGCCGTGCGCCGCGGTCAACCCTGTCCGGCGGGGTCCGGCCGGACGGCGGACTCGAGGATCGGCAGCAGCGTTCCGGCATCGCGCAGCTTGCGGATGAAGAGGTGGCCTCCCGGGTGGCCGACGGTCCGGACGCCGGGCAGTCGGCCCAGTCGCCGGGCCGACCGGCTGTCCCGGGGGTCCTGCACGCCGTAGTGGACCGACACCGACCCGGTCCGTCCGGTCGAGCGCAGCAGGCGCACGAGGTCGAGGTGGGACGGGTTCGTGGCCACCCGGCGCCCCTTGCGGATCTGGCCCGACCACCGGCGGTCCCGCGAGGCCAGGCGGCTCCCGCGGGTCAACGAGGCCAGCGGCCCGAACGCGGCCATCTCGTCGGCGCCGCCGAGCACGCCGAAGAGCACGGCGGCGAAGGCGCCCGACGAGTTGCCGACGAACACCCGACGCGACCCGCCGAGCCCGTCGAGCACACCGCCCAGCACGGCCACCGCGGCGTCGACGCCGTCGGCCGTGCCCGGGAGGCCCTCCTGGTACCAGCACTGGCCGAGGTCGCGGACGAACACCCGGTGGACCCCGAGCGCACCGGTCTGGCGCACGAACTCGTAGGGCGCCCGGTCGGTGCCGTTGGCCAGCCCCCCGAATGCCACCAGTACCGGGAACGGACCGTCCCCCGTCGCCCGGTCGACCACCAGGGACCGGGTGGGGTCGGCCAGCGCGGCCTCGAGGTCCCGGGCGTCATCGAGGGGTTCACCGTGTGCGGACGTCATCGGGTCTGGCTCCTGGTGGGCCTGGCTCCTGTCGGGAGGGACGCGTCGCGGGCCGCGATGCCGCCGCAGGCTACCCCGTGGTGCACCGGGGCGGCATGCGTAGACTCGCTCCCGATGGACCATGTCGACGTGCTCATCCTGGGTGCGGGCCTGTCCGGTATCGGCGCCGCCTGCCATCTGGAGACGGACCGACCGGGGACCACCTACGCCATCCTCGAGGCGCGGGAGGTCATGGGCGGGACCTGGGACCTGTTCCGCTACCCCGGGGTGCGTTCCGACTCGGACATGTTCACCCTCGGCTACTCGTTCGAGCCATGGGTCGAGGCCGAGGCGATCGCCGACGGCCCGTCGATCCTGTCCTACATCCGCTCGACCGCGCATACGCACGGGGTCGAGGACCGGATCGCCTACCGTCGCCGGGCTGTGGCGGCGTCGTGGTCCACGGCCGAGTCCCGGTGGACCGTCGAGGTCGAGCACACCGACACCGGCCAGCACGAGCAGGTCACCTGCGGGTTCTTGTGGGCCAACACCGGCTACTACCGATACGACGAAGGCTACCGGCCGCGTTGGGACGGCGAAGAGCGGTTCGGCGGCCGCATCGTCCATCCGCAGCACTGGCCCGAGGACCTCGACTACGCCGGCAAACGGGTGGTCGTGATCGGCAGCGGGGCGACTGCGGTGACGATCGTGCCGGCCATGGCCGAGGAGGCCGCCCACGTGACGATGCTGCAGCGCTCCCCCACCTACGTGGTGTCCCGGCCCGGGACCGACGTCGTGGCCGACACCGTGCGCAAGTACCTCCCGGCCAGGACCGCCCACGGCGCCATCCGGTGGAAGAACGTCCTGCTGACCCACCTCAGCTTCCAGCTCAGCCGGCGCAATCCCGAGTTCGTGAAGAAGGGGATCCGCAAGGGCGTGGTCGGGGCGCTTCCCGATGGCTACGACGTCGACACCCACTTCCGGCCCCATTACAACCCGTGGGAGCAGCGCCTGTGCCTGGTGCCCGACGGTGACCTGTTCGAGGCGATCTCGGCCGGGCGGGCGGATGTGGTGACCGACACCATCGACACCTTCACCGAGACCGGGATCCACCTGACGTCCGGCGCCGAGCTCGAGGCGGACGTCATCGTGACGGCCACCGGCCTCAACCTCCTGTTCCTCGGCGGCATCGCCATCGACGTGGACGGAACGACGGTGGTGCCCGGGGAGACGGTCGTCTACAAGGGGATGATGCTGTGCGGCGTCCCCAACATGGCGGAGACGTTCGGCTACACCAACGCGTCGTGGACCCTCAAGGCGGACCTCACCGCCGAGTACGTCTGCCGCCTGCTGGACACGATGGACGCCTGCGGGATGCGCCAGTGCACGCCGGGTGCACCCGACCCGTCGCTGGACACCGAGCCGTTCCTCGACTTTTCGTCGGGGTACGTGACCCGTGCCGTGGACGACCTGCCCCGGCAGGGCACGACCGCACCGTGGCGGCTCCACCAGAACTACCTGCGCGACACCTGGCTCCTGCGCCACGGACCGGTGGTGGACGGCATGGTGCTGTCCAACCCGGTGCCGACGGCGGTCGCCCCGGCCTGAGTCCCGGACTGGGCCGGGGCGAGCGCGGCCGGGAACTGTCTCCGGCCCCCCCGGCCCCGGCCCCGGCCCCGGCCCCGGCCCCGGCCCCGGCCGCTAACATGTCATCACGTGATGACTTCTGAACGGCGCACCGCCCTCCTCGTCCCCAACCTGGTCTTCGTGGGCCTGCTCGTCGCCATCGTGAGCAGCCTGGGCGCACCGCTGATCCCGTCGATCGCCCAGGACGACCACGTGACCCTCAGTGCCGCACAGTGGGTCCTGACCGCAGCGCTGCTGACCGGGGCGCTGGCCACCCCGATCATGGGCCGGCTGGCCGATGGCGCCCGCCAGCGTGCCGTCATCGTGGTGACCCTGTCGGTCGTCCTCGCCGGCTGCGTGCTGTCCGCCGTGGCCACCTCGTTCGTCGTGCTGGTCCTCGGGCGCGGGCTGCAGGGGGTCGGGCTCGGCCTGCTCCCGGTGAACATGGCCATCGCCCGTCGCAACCTCGACCACGAGCGGGCCGGTCGGGCGATCGCCACACTCTCGGTGTCGACGGCCATCGGCGCCGGCCTGGGCTACCCGCTGACCGCCCTGGTGGCCCAGGTGTTCGACGTCCACGCCGCCTACTGGTTCGGCGCCATCGTCGTCTCGTGTGCCCTGGCCTGCTCGCTCGTGGTCCTCCCGCGTCGGACGCCGGCCGACCCGGTCTCGTTCGACGTCCTCGGCGCTGTACTGCTCAGCCTGGCCGTCACCGGGTTGTCGGTCGCCCTCAGCGAGGGCGGCAACTGGGGCTGGACGTCGGCCCGCACCCTCGGCACGGTCGCCACGTGCCTGGTCCTCCTGGCCGTCTGGGTGCCCCACGAGTTGCGCGCCGAGCACCCGCTGGTCAACCTCCACCACCTGGCCAACCGGTCGGTGCTCATGGCCGACGTCGCCGGATTCCTGATGAGCCTCTCGATGTACCTGGTGGTGCCCATCGTGGTCGAGTTCATCCAGGTCCCCCCGTCGACCGGGTTCGGATTCGGCGGCTCGATCCTCGTCTCCGGGCTGGTGCTGACCCCGTTGTCCCTCGGGACGTTCCTGGCCAGCCGGCTGCTCGTCCCCTATGAGCGCCGCTTCGGTGTGCGGAGCATGATCCCGGTGGGCGCCCTCGTGTTCGGGAGCGCGTCCACCTACTTCGCGCTCGACCACGGCTCGCTCTGGCAGGCCTTCGTGACCATGGGGATCGTCGGTCTCGGCATCGGGTTCACGTTCGCCGCCATGCCCGGATTCATCATCCGGGCCGTCCCCAAGGCCGAGACCGGGAGCGCCACCGGTTTCTACCAGGTGCTCCGCAACATCGGCCTGTCCATCGGCAGTGCCCTCGGCGCCGCCGTGCTCCTCGGCTACACGCCCCACGGCGCCACATTCCCCGACCTCGGCGGATTCCGTGTGGCGCTCCTGCTCTCGACGGCACTGGCCGTGCTGACCGCGGTCCTCGCCTTCGTCCTGCCCGGGGACACCGGTCCCCGGCCGGTGCCCGGCCCGACCGCGGTGCTCGACCCGCTCGAGGTCCGGATGCAGGAGGAGGCGCTGCTCGAGGCAGGTGGAGCCCTCCTCGTCGACGAACTCGACCTCGACGCCGGGGACCGGCAGCCGTGACCGGCGTCACCGGCAGCCCTGCGGCACCGGGCCGGCGGACCCGCGACTCGGCGGTGACCCGCAGGGCCCTGTTGTCGGCTGCCCAGCACCTGTTCGGGCAGAAGGGCTACGAGCGCACGACCACCCGCGAGATCGGGACGGCGGCCGGCGTCGACCCGGCGCTGATCGCCCGCTACTTCGGGTCGAAGGCCGATCTCTACCTCGCCGCGGTGGCCGCGGACCGGCTGGACGGCTCCGACGGCTCCGACGCACCGTTCGCCGACCTGGCCGAGGTGGCCGAGGTCGTGCTCAGACGCTCGGCGAAGCACGGCCCCGGGCCGACGCTCCAGGCCCTGGTACGCCACGATGCCTCCCCCGAGATCCGCGACGCGGCCACGGCCCGCCTGGTCCGGCGCATGGTCGAGCCGCTGACCGCCCAGTACGCGGCGGCCGGCGCCGACCGGCCCGGACTGCGGGCCCAGTTGGCCGTGGCCGCCATCCTCGGCACCGCGCTGGGGCACTCGCTGGGCTGGTTCGACGAGCTGGCCTCGGCCGATTCCGACCGGCTCGCCGCACTCCTCGTCGAGGCACTGCGCCCTCCGGTCCAGGGGGCGTCCTGAACCCGGCCACCGCCGCCGCCGGGTAGTCAACTCCGGTTCCGGTGGCATCGATCCGGGCCCTTGACTACTACGACTTCCGTACTACTCTGCCTCCACGACGAGCAGGGGATCGGCGATGGCATCGAAGCGACTGGCGAGGACCCAGGACCCCACGATCCTGGTGCTGACGAGCCTCACTGGTGGTCCCAAGCACGGGTACGCGCTCATCAAGGACATCGAGGCGATGAGCGGCACCTCGTTCGGTCCAGGGACCCTGTACGGGGTCCTGGCCCGTCTCGAGGAGGAGGGTCTGGTCGAGCCGCTTCCCGAGGTGGACCGACGCCGCCCCTACCGGATCACCGGACTCGGCGCCCGGGTGCTCCGCGAACGGCTCGAGGTAACGGTCAAGGTGGCCGCACTGGGCCTCGAGCGACTGAGGGGCCTCGGAGCGTGAACGCCGACCGGTGGTTCGACGTCGCCCTCCGCGGTTACCCGGCCTGGTGGCAGGAGCGGTACGCCGGCGAGGTCCGCACGGTCGCCGATGACCTCCGGACCGCCGGTCGGAGCCCCGCCCGGATCGTCGTGGACCTCGTGGTCGGGATGGTACGGGTGCGGCGAAGCGCCTTCGGGATGCCCCGCACCTACCGGCTCTGGAATTCCCGCACCCGGCAGTCGGTCGCCACCGCGACCCTCCCGTTCGTCCTCCTGACTCCGTTCGTACTGGCCGGCGTCGGCTTCACCGGTCTGCGGGCCAGGGGCGGGACCGTGTTCTACTCGGGGTTCCTCTTCCCCCGGGGGCTGATGCGGTTCGAGCGCACCGGTCCGTTGCCCGCGCCTCCCCTGACTCCGGCGGCGACGCTGATCTTCTGGAGCGAGGGGGCCATCCTGCTCGTGTCCCTGCTCACCCTGTTCACGATCGTCTACGGCTGGGGGAACTTCGTCGCCGCCGTCCGCAACGCCACCCCTGGGCGGAGCCGATGGGCCCGCGCACTCGGCTGGACGCCCGCGCTGGTGGTGGTCGCCTTCATCGCCCTGTCGGCGTTGGCCACCCGTTTCGCCCCGCACGGGTGGAGAGGGGTCGTCGGCCATCCGTCGCGACCGATCGGCGGGAACCCGGCGCTGCTCCGCCTGTTCCACGACCTCGCCCAGGTGGCACTCGTCGGCGGCTGGCTCCTGTCGGTGGCCGCCGTCGCCGCCTTGGCCCGCCGCTACGAGATGACGCCGTTCGACCTGAGTGTCGGCGCCCGGGTCTCTTCGATCATGGCGGTCCTGGCCGTCCTGCTGGGCCTGGCCCTCGGCGCCTGGGGAACCGGCGTCTACCTCCAGGCGCATCAGGCAGGACGCGGCACGTTCACCATCGTCGAGTTCGGGCACCCGTCGTTGTGGCCCCTGTCGGCGGCGGCCGCGGTGCTTGCCTGCACCCTGTCGGTCTCCGGGGCGGCGCGGGCCCGTCGGGGGTACCGGATCGTCGCCGAATTGGGTGGGTGAGCCGGGTAGTCGACGATCCACCGGCGACCCGCGCCGGGGCCGGGCCCGGTGGCGGAGTTCCCCGGCGGCCCGTCCTGCCGGGTCAGGCCCGCGACGGGGCCAGGTACTGCGACACGGCCTCGGCGATCCCGCCGGCGATGACCCGTTGGGCCGCCGCGCCGGCCGCCAGCGTCCCCTCGAAGGGGTCGGTCACGAACAGGGGCTCGATCAGGGCGCCCGGCATCGTGCTCGGCGTGGCGAAGTAGCCGGCATCGGCCGGGCCCAGCAGGAGCACGTGACCGTAGGTGGCCGCCTCGGCGGCGATCGGGCTGTCCGAGGACGTCGGGACCAGCGAACCTTCGACCGAGTCCGGCTGGACGCCGTCGTCCGGGATCGCCCACCCCTGCGCGTCCATGGCGGACAGCACGTCGTGCTGGAGCAGGGTGGCGAACCGGAGGTTGGCGGCGTGGAACGGCCGGACGGTGTCGTAGGTGGTGACGCTGCCGCCGTCCGCCGGGCTCGCCCCGCTGTCGAAGTAGATCCCGACCAGCAGCGAGGCCCCGGCCAGGTCGGCGCACCGGTCGCGGGCGACCACGTCGTCGTGGGCGCCCTGCAGGCTGAGGACGCCACCCGACAGCTCCGGCGGGGTCAGCCGAACCACCGTGCTGTCCTCCGTCCGCGACACGACGACCCGGTAGCCCCGGGCCCGCAGCAGTGCCGCCGTGTCGAGCTCGACCGGGAGCGTCTCGGTTCCCTCGTCCACCGTGGTGCCCGCGGACGTCGTCCCGACCGCACCAGGGTCGAGGCCCCCGTGCCCGGCATCGAGGAACACCGTGGTGTGGCGGTCGACGGAGGTCGGGGCGTAGGCGACACACGCACCGGGGGCGAAGTCCGACGGGTCGAGGGCCACGCCGGCCTCGGTCGACCGCGGGTGGGCGATCACCAGCCACGCCGCGGCCAGCACCGCCGCCAGCGCCAGCACGGCGACCAGGCGCCGGCGGCGCGCCCTGCGGGAGCCGACGACCGTCGAGATCCGTCCCGTCCGGGTGCGTCGGGAGGTCGCCATCCGACCCAGTGAACCAGCTGGCACGGCACAGGTGGGGTCGGGTCGGCGGGCGGGTCGGCGGGTCGGCGGGTCGGACTTTCCCGGCGGCGCTGTCGATTCGCGGCAATCCTGTTCGTCGGAGTGACAGGAGGGCCCGAAGGTCGGGTCCGCTGAAGGGAGCCGAGATGGCCGAGTACCTGGTACTGATCTACGAGGACGAGCATGCGATGGAGCAGGCCGACCCGTCTGCGTGGAAGACGATGAGGGACGGACACAACGCCTTCGGGGCCGCCCACGGGGCATCCATCCGGGGCGGGAACGCGCTCCAGCCCGCCGGGACCGCCACCTCGCTCCGGGCCGACGGGGCGGGCGGGTTCACCATCACCGACGGTGCTTTCGCCGAGACCAAGGAAGCGCTGGGCGGCTACTACCTGCTCGAGGCCGCCGACCTCGACGAGGCCATCGCGCTGGCCAAGGAGATCCCGGCGGCGTTCGGTGGTGTCGAGGTCCGGCCCGTCCGGCCGCTCGACTGAGGGACGACCCGACGGTGGACGCCTCGGTGGAGGCCGCCGTCGCCGACGCGCACCGTCGCGAGTGGGCCTTCGTGCTCGCCGCGACGGTGCGGGTCACCGGCGATATCGACCTGGCCGAGGAGTGCGTCCAGGAGGCCTACGCCCGGGCGCTCACCACCTGGCCCGACCAGGGCGTACCGGTGCGGCCGGGCGCATGGCTCACCACCGTGTCCCGGCGCCGGGGCGTCGACCTCCTGCGGCGCAACGCCACCCACGACCGGGTCCTCCCCCAGCTGGTGGGCACCGGTGCCGACGACGTCCCGCCGGACGGCCACGGGGTGACCGACGCTGGGCCGATCGAGGACGACCGGCTGCGCCTCATCTTCACCTGCTGCCATCCGGCCCTCGCGCCCGAGTCGCAGGTGGCACTGACCCTGCGCCTGGTGTGCGGTCTGACCACGGCCGAGGTGGCCCGGATGTTCCTCGTCCAGGAGGCGACGATGGCGGCCCGGATCACCCGGGCCAAGAAGAAGATCTCGGCGGCCCGCATCCCCTACCGGGTGCCGGCGGCCGACGAGCTGCCCCGGCGGATCGACACCGTCCTGACCGTCGTCCATCTCGTCTTCACCACCGGCCACACCGCACCGGTCGGGTCCGACCTGGTCCGCACCGACCTCATCGAGCGGGCACTGCACCTGGCCCGTATGCTGCGGTCCCTACTGCCCGACGACCCCCACGTGGCCGGACTGCTGGCGCTCATCCTGCTGACCGACGCCCGGCGGCCGTCACGGACGTCGGACGACGGCTCACTCACGCTCCTGCCCGACCAGGACCGCAGCCGATGGGACGCCGACGAGATCGCCGAGGGCCTCACGCTGGTCCGCGAGGCGCTCGGCCGCCGGCCGCCGGGGCGGTACGCGCTGATGGCCGCCATCGCCGCCGTCCACGCCGAGGCGCCGACGTGGTCGGCCACGGACTGGGCGGAACTGGTCGGCCTCTACGACCTCCTGGTGGCGATCTGGCCGTCCCCGGTGGTGTCGCTGAACCGGTCGGTGGCTGTCGGGTTCGCCGACGGTCCCGCCGCGGGCCTGGCCGCACTCGACGCCCTGGCCGACGAGCCGCAGCTGGCCACCTATGCCTACCTACCGTCGGCCCGGGCCGACCTCCTGCGCCGACTGGGGCGGCACGACGAGGCGGCGGCGGCCTACCGCCGGGCCCTGGTCCTGACCGACAACGCCGTCGAGGTCGGATTCCTGGCGGCGCGGCTGGCCGAGGCCGAGCGCGACGCCCGTCCGGCCTCCTGACGCTCCGGCCCCGGCCCGCACCGGGCCCGGTTCAGGCGGCGGGGAGCGGTGCGCCCGGCAGGGCCGCCACCACGCCGGCCGGGAGCGGCGGTGCGCCCTCCATGATCCGATCGGTGAAGCGGGCCACGTGGTCGTAGATGGCGCGGCTGGACTCGGCCCACGGCATCAGGATCTGGAAGACGTGGAACATCCCGGGCACCTCGTGCGCGTGGGTCTCCACTCCCGCCTTCTCCAGCCGCTCGACGAACCGGCGGATCGGGTCGCGGAACATCTCGTCGCCGCCCCACGAGACCGCCACGGGCGGGAACCCGTCGAGGTCGGCGTCGACCGCTGACACGTACCCGCTCGACGCGTCGAAACCGTGGAGGTAGGAGGCGGTCGGGATGTTCCACGGGAGGATGTCCGACTCGGCGTTCTCGGTCACCGACGGCTCGTCGAGCCGCAGGTCCACCTCGGGCGAGTACAGGATGATTCCGGCCGGTCGCACCAGGTGGACATCCTCGGGCGCGGCGACGACCAGCGAGGTGGCCAGCCCACCGCCGCCCGAGTCGCCGGCCACGAAGAGGCGCTCGGGCGGGACCCCGGCGGCCACCATGGCCGCCAGCACGTGGGCGGCGTCGACCAGCCCGGCCGGGAACGGGAATTCGGGGGCCAGCCGGTAGTCGGCCACGAAGACCGCGCAGCGGGTGCGGGCGCAGATCCGCGAGGTGAAGAAGGCGTACATGGTCGGCGAGGTCCCGATGTAGCCGCCGCCGTGCAGGTAGAGCGCCACGCCCACCGGATCCGCCCCACGGGGGACATAGAGGATTCCGGGCACACCGCCGATCTCGGTCACCGTGTGATCGACGTCGCGGAAGCTGACGACGGGGGGCATGACCACCTTGCACAGGTCGTCGAGGAGCTGCTCGATCGAACGGAATTCGGCGATCGGGAGCGAGGAGCAGTAGCCCATGAACGACCGGATCACCTCACGGGTCACGCTGGTGCCGACATTCGACAGCAGGTCACCGGCGCCCCGGAACGGGTGACGGAAGGGGACCCGGGCGAGAGCGGCAGCCATCTGCTGGGCCAGGAGCAGCGTGTCGATGGCCACCACGGGGGCCGCCGCGGTCCGGACCTCGGGACGATCGGCCATCACCATCGGGCTGCTCCTCGTCGACTGGTCGGTGTTGCCCAGGCTATCTGTCGCACCTCGCCGCCCCGGCTCAGCCGAGCGCGGCGAGGGTCTCGTTGAAGGTGGCTGACGGCCGCATCACGACGGTGGCCAGCGCCCGGTCGGGCAGGTAGTAGCCGCCGACGTCGACCGGCGATCCCTGCACGGCGAGCAGCTCGGCGACGATTGCCTCCTCCTGCTCCCCGAGCCGGTCGGCCAGTTCGGCGAAGGCCGCAGCCAGCCCGGCGTCGTCGGACTGGTCCGCCAGCTCGCGGGCCCAGTACAGGGCCAGATAGAAGTGGCTGCCCCGGTTGTCCAGCCCACCGAGCTTCCGGCTCGGGGACCGGTCCTCGTTCAGCACCCGCTCCGTCGCCCGGTCGAGGGTGTCGGCCAGTACCTGCGCCCGGGTGTTGTCGGTCACCTGGGCCAGGTGCTCGAAGCTGACCGCCAGGGCCAGGAACTCGCCCAGGCTGTCCCACCGGAGGTAGTCCTCGGCCAGCAGCTGCTGGACGTGCTTGGGGGCCGAGCCACCGGCACCCGTCTCGAACAGGCCGCCACCGTTGATGAGCGGCACGATCGACAGCATCTTGGCGCTGGTGCCGAGCTCCAGGATGGGGAACAGGTCGGTCAGGTAGTCGCGCAGCACGTTCCCGGTCACGCCGATGGTGTTCTCGCCCCGGCGGATCCGCTCGAGCGAGAGGGCGGTGGCCTCCTCGGGCGGCAGGATCTCGATGCGCAGTCCGTCGGTGTCCTGGTCGGCCAGGTAGGTGCGGACCTTGGTGATGATGTTGGCGTCGTGGGCCCGACCTTCGTCGAGCCAGAAGACGGCAGGGTCGCCGGTGGCCCGGGCCCGGGACACGGCGAGCTTCACCCAGTCCCGGATGGGGACGTCCTTGGTCTGGCACATGCGGAACACGTCGCCGGAGGCCACCGGCACGTCGAACACCACCCGTCCGGTGGCGTCGGTGACCCGGACCGTCCCATCGACCGGGATCTCGAACGTCTTGTCGTGGCTGCCGTACTCCTCGGCGGCCTGGGCCATGAGGCCGACGTTCGGCACCGTGCCCATGGTGGCCGGGTCGAACGCGCCGTGCACCCGGCAGTCGTCGATGACCACCTGGTACACGCCGGCGTAGCTGGCATCCGGGATGACGGCGAGGGTGTCGGCCTCGGCCCCGTCGGGTCCCCACATGTGACCCGAGGTCCGGATCATGGCCGGCATCGACGCGTCCACGATCACGTCGCTGGGCACGTGCAGGTTGGTGATCCCCCGGTCCGAGTCGACCATGGCCAGGTCCGGACCGGCGGCCAGCTCCGCCTCGAACGAGGCACGGATGGCGTCGCCGTCGGGCAGTGCGGGGAGACCGTCGAGGATGGACCCCCACCCGTCGTTGGGGCTGAGGCCAGCGGCGGCCAGCACGTCGCCATAGGCGGCGAACGTCCCGGGGAAGAAGGCCCGCACCACGTGCCCGAAGATGATGGGGTCGGACACCTTCATCATCGTGGCCTTGAGGTGCACCGAGAAGAGCACGCCGTCGGCGGCGGCACGGGCGATCTGCCGGTCGAGGAAGGCACGCAGGTCGGCCACCCGCATCACGGCGGCGTCCACGACCTCGCCGGCGAGCACCGGGATCGGGGCCCGCAGGGCGGTGGCCGATCCGTCGGTGGCCACCAGCTCGACGGTCAGTGCGCCGTCCTCCGCCATGACCGCCGACTGCTCGGTCGAGCGGAAGTCGCCGCCGTCCATGTGGGCCACGTTGGTCCGGGACTCCGGCGACCACGCCCCCATCCGGTGCGGATGGGAACGTGCGTAGTTCTTGACCGAGGCCGGTGCCCGGCGGTCCGAGTTGCCCTGGCGCAGCACCGGGTTGACGGCGCTGCCCAGCACCGTCCGGTATCGGGCGAGGATGGCCCGCTCCTCGTCGGTGGCCGGGTCCTCGGGATAGTCGGGGACGGCGTAACCCTTGGCCTGCAGCTCGGCGACGGCCGTCTTCAGCTGGGGCACCGACGCCGACACGTTGGGCAGCTTGATGATGTTGGCCCCGGGGGTCAGCACCTGGCGACCCAGTTCGGCCAGGTCGTCGGCGATCCGCTGGTCGGCCGTGAGGTGCTCGGGGAAGGTGGCGAGGATGCGCCCGGCCAGGGAGATGTCCCGGGTCACGACATCGATGCCGGCCTGGGCGGCATAGGCCCGCACCACGGGGAGCAGGGAGTAGGTCGCCAGCGCGGGGGCCTCGTCGGTGTGCGTGTAGATGATGGTCGATTCGGTCACGCGTGCTCCGTCGTCTGTCGTCGGATGGTCGCCCAACGATAGACGGGTGGCCGGGGGTGCCCCGGAGCCGTACACCGGGCGGGACCGGGCGCTCTGGGACACTGGGGGCCGTATGTACGCCCTGGTGCTCGCAGCCGTCTCGGTCGGACTGTCCAACTTCGCCGCCGCCGTGGCCATCGGCGTGTCGGGCGTCGACGCCCGGACGCGGCTCCAGGTCGGTGTCGTCTTCGGCGTCTTC